>Ga0126381_100000431_pt1 | contig 45956 bp, 44 predicted proteins | sample PanSoiMetPlot_28_FD_96465 | JGI IMG/M metagenome (GOLD analysis project Ga0126381, IMG submission 96465) | Tropical forest soil microbial communities from Panama - MetaG Plot_28 | ecosystem: Environmental > Terrestrial > Soil > Tropical forest > Bulk soil | place: Panama | collected 2016-02-17 | reverse complement strand
TTCATCAGCGCAATGTGGTCCGCGATTCGCGCATCAAGAGACCGAAAGGCGGCTCCCGCAACCTGACGATAGCCGCCTGACCTTGCCGTATCCTTTGCGCTATCCTTCGGGCGCATGCACCGCATCGAGATAGGCCTCGAGCAGCGGACGCACGTACAGCAGTCCGAAAAACAACGGGGCGTGACTGTGAGCACCCCACGCGGCGCGCTCCGCTCGCCAGCCGCTATCAATTCCGCCTCCTGAAGGTCCGCCAGGAAGCGGCGACATCGGCAGGCAGTGGCCAAAGTGTTGGCCAACAGTGTGCCGGATTGGCAAAAGCCAGGTCCAATCGATTACACTCACAATCCGAATCTCTGGTACTGATCCGGTTACATTGCGGCGACAACGTGAGTGGTGTGCCGGATCGAACATAAGAATCGAATACAAAAATCGAATGCAAACCTGAATTGCTCGCGTGATGCGAGACGATTTTCAACCGGGAAGCTCGCGCGCCGGCGTCGGAGTTCTATCATGGAGATAAACGGCAAGACCGCATTGATTACAGGTGGTGTATCTGGAATCGGCGAGACCACGGCTGGAATTCTGGCCGCGCGGGGCGCCAACCTGGTGCTGGTGGACGTCAATCGTCAGTTGGGTGAGAAAACCACGAAGTCGTTCGAAAACAAAGGCGGACGCGCGGTTTTCGTCCATGCAGACGTGTGTGATGAAGCCCAGACGAAGGCGGCATTCGATCAGGCTGTGTCACGGTTCGGCCGCCTGGATATCGTGTTCAACAACGCTGGAATCTTCGAGCCCGGCTACACCAAGCTTCCCGTCGAAAAGTGGAAACGGATGCTCGATGTCGATCTCTTCGGCGTCGCGCTGGGATGCTACCTGGCGTTTCCGTTGATGCGCGAGCATGGCGGCGTAATCGTCAATACCGCTTCGATGGCGGGTCTTTACCCGATACCTGGAGACCCCATTTATCCCGCGGCCAAGGCGGGAGTGGTCCATCTTACGCACTCGTTGGGTGTGTATTGGACCAAGTGGCGGATCAGGGTCAATTGCGTCTGTCCCGGCATTGTCGACACGCCGTTGTCGCGGGCGACAGCTAGCAGGGAAGGCACCGTGGCGCGCGCAGGCCAGGCGCACACGATGATGCGCCCCGAGGCCATCGCGAACGAGGTGCTCAGATTCATCGAAGACGACAACGTGGCGGGTCAAGTGGTCGAAGTACGGCCCACGGGCGTGAATGTCATCGATCCGCGTCGCGCCCCTGAGCGACGCTCATCATGACCGCTTCGCGCAAAGTTTCGATTCTCCACCTTGGACAAAAGCCGCTTTCGAATTCCAGTGCAGGGAGCGGAGCGAGTCGCCCGAGCGGAAAGAGGCCGGTTCACGAAGTCTCCCCGACAGTTCGAATTCAAGTTCCACCGCCGTCCGTTTCGCCCTAGCCGCACCAGATATTACGAAGCGTTGCGGATTGTACGTTTCCCTGCGCGAGGCCTGCCTGGGCTGCTTCCGCGGCGTTTCGCGGATCCATCAGATTAGGGCCGAAGGCACAGATGCTCGATGCATCGGGTACGATTAGCTCGACCCTGGTGCCACTTTCGCGCAGTAAAACGAGCTCGTTGTCGAGCTGCCTGCGGAACTGAAACGCCAACTCGGGATCGCCGGCCATGCCACTCACCGCCAGTATGACCGCGGTGTCGTAATCTTTCGCCAGGTTGGCGTTGGTGACAGAGTGCGTCCCTCCGTCCATGTACCTGCGGCCATTGATCGTGATTGGCGGAAAAAGTCCGGGAACGCTGCAGCTCGATGCGATCGCGCGCTTGATGCTTGTGCCCGCGTCCTTGTTCCATACCACCAATTCGCCGCTCAGTGCGTCGACGGCGGTGCAGGCGAAGTTGCGGTCGGGCCATCGGTTGTTGGCCAATTCGCTAAAAATGGAGCCGAGGACGGCGATGAACATCTCTTCACTGATGGTTTCCGTTCTGAGCGCCCATTTTCCGATTTCAACCCGGACCTTGCGGGCTTGGCATTGCCCCGAAATCGCCTCAGCCATTTTGTCAATGAAATTCGTGCAGTCGGAATCGGGCGACACTGAAAGATGCGAGATTGAGCCTAACAGTGGTGCGGACGCGCTGGGGATTGAAGCAGCGAGGTCTCCGGGTGGTTTGCCCATCGCGATTTGCGCGCCAACGATTGAGCCCGCCGACGTCCCAATGATGAAATCAGCGTCCGCAAGATCGACGCCGGCTTCGGCTAAACCGGCCAGCAGTCCCGCTTCCCATGCGATTCCAACCGGACCGCCCGCGCCTAGCACCAGCGCGCGCTTCTTCATCCTTGTAACCTCTCGTTAACCAATTTTTAACAAAGACATAACATTAACGGCGCACTGACGGAAGGACATGCAGCCACAATTGCTCTGGCCGAAAATGGGGGTCGGCAACCTGATTTGTCGTGCTCAAACGCCTTTTTCGAAGGCTCAGACGTCAAAGCAAGCGAGTTGCGATCGTAGGTTCCATCAGGGCCAAGGTGCAGACTGAGATGTGATTCGAACTCCCTGCGAGCCGCTCTTCAAGTGAATGGGCTGATTTGGATTTCGAAAAAAATCTCGCAAAACCTATAGCGGGAATCTATCGGGCCAGCTAGAAAGCATCAGCGATCGCTTCCAGGAGTCAAGCTTGTTTCGCGACTATACGGTTTTTCTCTGGCTCTTGAAGCTCGGCGCATTGCTTAATCTTTATTTTCTGGCGAATACATATCTGATTGCATCAGGCAAAGCCGACACATGGAGCATCGTGTCGGCGCAAATCCTGTTCGCCGTGTCGGGCTATCGGTGCCTCTTTCCTGTCAGGTATGAGCAGAACGTGGTCTTTCATGATGCGGTTTGCTCTTCGATCTTCCTGACCCGGCTGGTCGCGATGTTTTCCGAAATCGCCTATATCTTCCTGCTCTCTCATGTTCTGCGCATGTTCAACATCTACCATGTGACGTGGGTGGACATCCTTTCCTGGCTGATGGTTGCGCAAGTCGTGATCAGCCAATGCTTCGTTTGGACCGCGATAGTAATTGAACACTTTGAATTTTACTTTTACGAAGAGTTAGGCTGGGCATTTATTTTTGCGGCGAACACCGCTGCCAGTGCGTATCTTTATACGACCGTTGGTATGCTCGGCGGCAAGAGCATCCTTCTCATTCTTAATTTGCTGTTCGGGGTTGTGTATCTGCCGTGGCAGACGATTCACCTGGCCGGCTTGCATAGGGAAGCGATCCGCCATTGGGGAGAATCTGAATCAGGCTCTGTCCCCATTTCCACGCGGTTAGCGATGGGCCTGGAGCAGGCTGTGCGCATCAAAAATGTACGAACAGATGCCGCTTCGTGGGGTGGATTTGTGGGCTTGACCTGGATGACAGCTTATTGGGCCACGCTGATTCCTGTCTGGGTTTATTATATTGTTGTGGTACTCTCCCGGCGATGATCTTCCGTGGTCCGTCGAACGCGACAACCCTAAATCCGGCTATTTCCCTGTATTTTTGCGGCGAATCAGGCAATTTACTCGGAGGCTGGTTCGTAGCAGACTGCATCCTGCGCCAAGCGGTCTGCGAAGTACCGTTGACGCCCGCACGCTGTGCCGTGACCAAGACAACATTGTAAGGAGACGCCGATGAAGGCTGCGATCTTCCACGGAAAGGGCAGGCACCACACTTTCGAAGAGGTTGAGATTGATCAGCCCAAAGGGCATGAGGTGCTGGTCCGCACGATAGCTTGCGGCGTCTGCCACAGCGACTTGTCCGTTGCCGAAGGTAAGATTCCAGTGCCAACGCCGATGATTCTCGGCCACGAACCGGCCGGAATCGTGGAGGCGGTTGGCGATGACGTTACCGATTTCGCACCGGGCGACCATGTGATAGCGCGCCTGCGTCCATTCTGCGGCCGCTGCAAGCAATGCGTATCGGGCCAACCCAACCGATGCACCAACGGCGTGCCGACTCAGCGCGGAACGGACGACCGCCCGCGGATGGCGTATCGGGGCGGCAAAATCGTCGGCATCACCGGCGATGCGGCCGGTTTCGCCGAGAAGATGCTCACGCACGAGAACGGCTTCGTGAAAATTCCCGAAAATGTACCGCTCGGGTCGGCTGCGCTGCTGGGATGCGCGGTAGTGACCGGAGTGGGCGCGGTAATGAACACCGCGAAGGTTGAAGCCGGCTCCTCGGTCGCGGTGTTCGGTGCCGGAGGCATTGGCTTGTCTGCGATCCAGGGGGCCCGCATCTCGGGAGCGCGCCGCGTTATCGCGGTGGACGTCAACGAAAGCAAGCTGGCCGCCGCGCGACGTTTTGGCGCGACCGACACGATCGACGCATCATCGGCGGATCCGGTCAAAGCGATAATAAAATTGACCGGAGAGGGAGTGGAATATTCGTTCGAGGCGATCGGGCTTAAGCAAACCTCCCAGCAATGTATCGACGTGCTGGCGCCGGGCGGCACCGCCACCATTATCGGCGTGATGGGCTTTGGGGAGCGGCTCGAGATCGATCCGGCGAGCCTGCTGGCGGAAAAGCGCGTGCAGGGATGCAGCATGGGATCGACCCGGGTCCGGATCGACGCTCCCCGCTACATCGAGTTGTATCAGCAAGGGCGGCTGTTGTTGGACGAAATGGTCACCCGCCGCATAAGTCTCGAGCAACTGGACGAAGCCTTCGCGGCTATGAACCGGGGCGAAGTCCTGCGTACCGTCATCATGTTCGATTGAAAAAATCGGCCAGCGTCGTGCGTTTGCGCAGTTGCTCTTGTTTCAGTGCGAAAATCCCGCGGCGCCGCCCGGAATTTCTTTGGCTCCTGGTGCCGGCGAAACCGCTAGTGCGGCGAATGCGGCAGCGATTAGGCAACCAATTCGAACGGACGCGTATAACCTCCCGCCCTACGCAGATAATCACCCCTTGACCTGCTCGGCGTGGATGCTGCCGGTCATGTCGAGCCCCGCATTAACTAGTCCTGTCCGGATTAAGCGGCATTCCTCTTCGACAAACCATAGGTTTCCGCCCGGCGGCGGCGCCGCCGACGAGAGCACGCTGCTCACCAAGACTGCTATCGGCCCGAGTGTGATTGGGCTGGTAATCGGTAAAAAAGCAGATTTAAGCTAGAGAGAGTGTCGTGCGGTGCAGACTGCTTGGCGCGGTGATTCCGAACTATAGGCCAGTTTCTTCTCAGTCGAACCGCCAGTCTCCAGCCGAGCAGGTAGCGTAAAACGGAGAAAGAGGCAGAGCCGTCTGACAAGGCTTTCTGCCTCGTTGCCGAGCCGAGTTCTAAGGCCGCATTAGTGCACCGAACCCAACCCCGCCACTGTATCTCTTGCAATATTTTAAAATTTGACAATCGTCATTTGCCGTACTGCTTGACTTCGAAGATTACACACAGTAAGTGTCAAGAGTTATTGCTGGAGGCGGTGTCCGCAATCCACAAAAGTTTTGGCCAGCGTTCTGCGCGGCCGCGATGCGTACTACGACCTGCCGAGTTACTGGCACTGGCTCGAGACCTCTTACGATGAGGTGCGCCGGATCTGGTATCGCGTGCTCAAATCGTCGCAGTCAGCGGTTGCTGTCCCGGTCGCGGTTCGCGTAATTGCTTGAACGGTTCTCTCTGCTTCGTGCTTGCATCTCGCACTCACGTCCGATGAATGCTTGCTGACTCGATAAAACTTCAGGAAGAGCCGAGTGCGGGAAAGCTGCACGCTCGGATCTGCGAGGGCAAAAACCGAATGGCTGCGCTACTCGACCATGGCGCGGACCTTGGCAAAGCGACCAACTTCGTGGCGACCGCGTCAATCATTGTACTAGGCTCAGTGTATGTTGTACCGAAGGTACAAGCCGCCCCCTCCTCTGGGAGATTTCGTCGATGACCTCTGGTTCTACGACGACTACGCTCAGCCGCATCTCAGGGAAGGGATTCTGCCCAGCGCGACGATCGAGCTTGTTATCAATCTGCGGGAGAACGAGTTTCGGATTTACGACCCGGCCCGTCCCCAGCGCTGCAGACGCTTTCAGGGTACGATGGTCTCGGGCGCATATGGCTCAATCTTCGTGATCGATACACTGGAAGACGCTTCGGTCATCGGCGCACACTTCAAACCGGGTGGCGCTTTCCCGTTTCTCGGTTCGCCGGCCGGGGAATTGGCTGATCTCCATGTCGATTTGGAAACTCTGTGGGGAAGAAGCACAGCGATTTCACTTCGGGAGCGCCTATGCGCCGCGCCCACGCCGGAGGAGAAGTTTAGCATTTTGGAGCGGGCACTTCTGTCTCATCTGTTTCGCCCCTTGCAACACCATCAGGCGGTCAACACAGCGCTTCACGCGTTCACTTCATCGAACGGGATCTGGACCGTCGGGGCTCTCACCCACCAAATCGGCATCAGCCAGCGGCGCTTTATCCAGGTTTTCTCGGACGAGGTTGGCATCACGCCCAAGCTGTTTTGCCGGATCCAACGATTTCAACTGGCGTTGTCGGCGGTTCAGGGGACCGGATCGGTCAACTGGGCGGGGCTGGCCGCGGACTGCGGTTATTTCGACCAGTCGCATTTGATTAGAGATTTTCTGGAGTTCTCGGGACTAACCCCCGCAGATTATCTCGCCCAACAAAATCATTTTCGCCGGCGCGAGATGTACATCAAACGCAACCACCTACCGCTTGCCGTGTAGGGTCAATTTTTTCCAATACAAATGGCGCGCCGTCTCCTAGTCTGGACTCCTGGAGGACAGGCGCATGCGTATGCGAATCTTGATGTGTGTTCTGATTGCTTCCCTCGCAACCCTCCGCTTCGCAGGAGTCGCACAGCCCAAGGAGGTGGATGATATGAACAAAGCAAGAGTACGGTACATGGTGAACCCGCTCGATCCGGCGGTCACGTTTTATACAACCTATCTTGGTTTTCAAATCGAGCGTGAGGTAAAGCCGAATTTTGCGATGCTATCCAGAGGCAACCTAGAACTGGTGCTGAGCACGCCTTTTGGACCGGGAGGAGCGGCGAAACCGATGCCGGACGGTCGTCATCCGGAGCCAGGCGGATGGAACCGCATCATAATCAATGTAGATGACCTCTCCGCGGAAGTTGCCCGCCTTCGCAAAGCACAACTGCGTTTCCGCAATGATATCGTGAAAGGACCTGGAGGATCGGAAATCATATTGGATGACCCGTCTGGAAATCCAGTTGAACTGTTCCAGCCCAGCTGATTAATGAGGCCTTGAAGCTAAGGCATTCGCATTGCGTTTTATTTCACGTAAAGCATTATGCCCTCGTATACAAGAGACGGTTTCTCATTGCCGACAACATGCACGGCGGTTTCTTGTGTAATCAGGGTTCCCTGCAGACGCTGTTCGACCGCCACGATGCAGGAATGCGCTTGAATCTGCGCGCCGGCCGGTACCGGCGATATGAACTGCAACTTGTTGGCCCGATAGTTCGCAAAGCTGCGGAAGCCAATCGCACGCCAGTCATTTTGATATTCGAAAGCAGCCAACAGGCTGAGGGTAAGGAACCCATGGGCGACCGGGCCGCCAAACGGGCTTTCCCGTTTGGCTCTTTCGACGTCCACATGAATCCATTGATAGTCTCCCGTCACGGCGGCGAACTGGTTGATCTTGTCCTGGGTGACCTCGATTGGTTTGCTCCACGGCCCGAATTCCTCGCTAATTTTCGAGCGAAGATTCTCGATGTCGTCAAAGCGTATTGTTTCCACGTCAGTCTCCCTCCGGGTAAATTGAGTTTCGCGCTGCCCGGTTTTTCTGATCTTCCAGACGCTCGTATTCAGGATCGTTACGGACGCCTCTAAGAGTCTCGGCAGGCGAGCGATTGTTTGTCAGCTTGGAGACGCCCCCGAGCAGAATCGGCACGTACGCGAACCTGGTTGCGGTGCGCTTCTCAATTTCGGGAATTACGAGGTGGCTGAGATAGGCATTGGGGCTGCCGAAGTCGAAATGAAATTCGACCTTGACCATGCTCTTCACCATTTCTCCGCAAAAGGACGAATCTCCTGTTCGAAGATCCACGCGGCGGCAAACTTCTTCGCGACAGCAGCTCGGATGTAAGCCCCGGCCGGAATCACGGCCACGGTGGCATTGCGCAATATCACGGCACCGGTCCCCAATTTAGCATCTGAGCATCAGTCAGCCGCAGATTCTCGAAGCAGGCTTTCGATTTTTGAATCGAGATCCACCGCCACGGCAAGAGCCTGCGTATTTCCATAGGACCGCAGATGGCTGGCCATGGTATCGTAGGACAGATGCACGCCATCACGCCGCTCGTCCACCAGAATGGTGACTGGAGCATAAGAGCCCGCGTCGGGAACGTGCTTCACAATTTCCTTCATGATGAGCGGATTACCGATCAGAAGGCGCACGTTTCTCGCGGTATCGGACCCGGATTCCTTGCGCACAATCGCCCCGTGGTCCAGCTTCATGAACATCATTAGCCCTGTTTTGCCCAGACCGGCGCGCACCGCGCGCTCCAGTTCATCTAAGGTTCGAGCGGCCCCGATTGCTTTTGCGAATTCCACCATTTCGGGCTTCCCTACGGCCGCTTCGAGCGCCGACACCACAGCCTCGAACGGCTTGGACGACGTGACGCTGAACCGTTCAACCTCAATTGTTTTGACTATCACGTGCTTGATTCCTTCTACTCAGGAAAGGCCCCTCCGAACATCGGCAGACCGCTTTTTGACTCTCCCTTGGTTGCTTCGTCTTGCAGGATATCCCAGTGTTCGGTGAGTACCCCGTCGGCGATCCGGACGATGTCCGCCGCGATCCAGCTGCGCGCCGAGAGCCCATGGCCCGAAAAGCGGCCGTGAACGATCACAAATTCATTGTCGGCGAGGATCACGCCATGTTCGTATCGCAGCGTTGGCGGTGCGTTTTTGATCAGATTGAAGAGACCCTCACGTCCCGGCGGAATGTGGGCACTGTGCTGGATATAATTGGGGGACCAGAATCGCTCGGCAGCCTCGTAGTCCCGCTGGTTGAATAGCGTGTCGAATGCTTCGAGGACAAGCGCCTTGTTAGCTTCCTCAACTGTCTTCGTCATTTCCGGTGCTCCTGGATCGACATCATGATGAAGATCCTGCGATTAGAAGGACGCTCCTTTGCGGGCCAAGGCGTCCTTGCGGGATCAAATCGCGACGACGATCTTCTCCAACTCGTTTTCGCGGCGGATACTTGCAGTCGATCTCTCCAACTGCGCACTCTCCAATAGGATTCGCAACAAGCAGGGACGATGCCAGGCATCGCCCCTGCCGGGAGAGAGAGCTACTTCGCGCTGGTATAGGCTTCCAGGCGGTAGCCATCGGGATCGACTACAAACGCCGCGTAGTAATTCTCGCCATAGTCGGCGCGCAGGCCCGGCTTGCCGTTGTCTTTGCCGCCGTGCTTGAGCGCGGCGGCGTGAAACGCGTCGACCTCGGCGCGCTTTGTCCCCTCGAAGCAGAAATGCAGCCCGGACTCAGCGTTGGCCGGCACCGGATGCTTCACTGCAAGGACCCCGAACTCCGGACTCTTGACGCCGTAATAGAGATACTCGGAGCCCTCGGCCAAACACTTTAAGCCCAGGGGCTTGAGCGCGGCGTCATAGAAACTGCGTGCCTTCGCCAGATCCTTCACCCCAATTGATACGTGATTCAGCATGGTGGTTACCTCCCGCGAGATGCTGTCTAACTGGTATGATGGTTAGATAGCGTAACGACGATTTGTTGTCAACCGGCTTGACGGTTAGAATGTGAGTTGAATGAATCGTACCGGCAAGACCTCGGCAAGCACGATCGTCGCGCCCCGGCGCGACCTCTGCATAGACTTCGCCAACACGCGCTACTGGCGCGGCAGCGAGCCGGTCGAAACGGTCCACGATTTCGCAGAGACGGTGCGATGGTGCGACACGAACGCGATGCTCGGGCGCGAGGCGGCGGAGCGCGCGTTGCAGTGGTCGGAAAAGCACCCTTGCGACGCGGCCGCTATCTATGACGATGCGATCGCTCTGCGCGAGACGATCTATCGAATCTGCTTTGCAATGGCCGACGGCAAAACGGCGGAGACGCGCGACGTGGCCGCGATGAACGCGGCGCTGGATGGCGCGCCAGAGCGGCGTGTGCTGGCTCATCGCGAGCAGGCTTTCGGATGGCGCATCGATCGCGACACACTCAGCGCGGCGGGACTGCTCGCTCCTGTGCTGTGGTCGGCCGGCGACCTGATCGTGAGTTCCGAAGTGGGGCGGTTGCGGCATTGTTTGAACGACCAATGCGGCTGGCTGTTCATGGATGATAGCAAGAACGGCAGCCGCCGCTGGTGCTCGATGCAGTCCTGTGGCAATCGCGCCAAAGCGCATCGTCACTACCTGCGCAGCAAGCAGAAGTAGGAAGCGCTAACTGAAGGCCGGGTTAGGCTCGCGACAGCACCGCTTGGCGGTCCTTCGCTCTTTATCGAGATCCTCGGGACAAAAAATCCGCGCAGGAAATTTCGTGGTGGTCACACCTTTGAAGTCGCGATCTTGTCTTCTGTTTTGGTGTCGAAATCGCTGGCATCGTGGCGCTCGCGCAATTGGCTCGATGGGTTGCCGAAGGCGCGGTTGACCATCTGCCCTCGCTTTACGGCTGGCCGCTCGAGCAGCGCGTCGGCCCAGCGATGGACATTTTTGTAATCCTGCGCGCTCAGAAACTCGGCCGCCTCGTACAGCCAGCCCTTCGCCAGCCCGCCATACCAGGGAAGGATGGCCATATCGGCGATAGTGTAGGCGCTGCCCGCGATGTATTCACTCTCGGCCAGGCGGCGGTCGAGCACGTCGAGTTGGCGTTTGACCTCCATCGCAAACCGGTCGATCGCGTATTCATTCTTCTCCGGGGCGTAGGCATAAAAGTGGCCAAACCCGCCGCCGAGATACGGCGCGCTTCCCATCTGCCAGAACAGCCACGAAAAACATTCGGCCCGGCCGGCAGGCTCCACCGGCAGGAAGGCGCGGAACTTCTCGGCCAGATAAAGCAGAATCGCCCCGGATTCGAACACCCGGACCGGCGTGGGGTCACTTCGATCCATAAGGGCCGGGATCTTGGAGTTGGGGTTTACCGAGACGAAGCCGCTGCCGAACTGCTCACCCTCTCCGATGTTGATAAACCAGGCATCGTATTCGGCACCGCTATGCCCGAGCGCCAGCAGTTCCTCCAACATAATGGTCACTTTGATGCCGTTCGGAGTGCCGAGCGAGTAGAGCTGCAGAGGATGGCGGCCGATCGGCAATTCCTTGTCGTGAGTCGGCCCGGCTATCGGACGGTTGATCTTAGCGAACCGGCCTCCGCTCGGCTTGCTCCAGGTCCATACCTTCGGGGGAACGTATTCGGATGAATTTGCCATTTTTCAACACTCCGTCCTTCTCACCGGGAATGATAATACAGCTCTCATTCATGAGAAAGTTGAAAGTCCTTACTCGCTGCGGATACCGGGGCGCTCATGTTACCCAAGCGCAGCGAAGCAATCATGACGCACATCGAGTCGGATACGTCGAGAAAAATTAGTGCCCGAATGCCTTGAATTCGAACGCAACGCCACAGAAGTGAGTGCTTGAGTTTCGGCGCCTGCCGAATCCTCGGCATCGCGCACATTGGTCAAAAACCACTGCTGGCTCCTCGCGGAACCGCGCGGGCCAGAATCAGGCTCCTGGATCTGAAAACGCGCGTGGCCTTAGTGCTCATTGGTCGGGGAAATGCAGAATGTCGAAGGCCGATGTATGCAAATTGCGCTGCATCGGCCGTTCAACACATAGCGAGGCGATGAATCAGTCGGCGTCGAATTTGAACAGGATCTTTCCGTTGCGATTGGATTTCAAGGAACGATCGATCGCCTGTTTGAACTGGTCCAAAGGATAGGCACGCTCGACGGCCGCGGACAGTGAGCCATCGGCCACCAGGTCGGCCAGCTTTTGGTAAAGCTCCTGAATTTCAGTGGCGGGCGCATTGCGCATCCAGTTACCGAGCCAGAAGCCGTGGAGGTTAAGATTGTTAAACAGGAATTCCGGCGACAGTTCCGGGTACCCGTGTTGAAAGGCGTAAACAGCGATCGAGCCGCCGGGTTTGAGCGCCCGGGCCAATTCTCCCGCGGGAGCTCCCCCCAGGAAATCGAGCACCAGACTGAGCTTTTTACCGCCAAGAGCCTTGTCTATGTCCTGGCGCAGGTTATCGCCCTGGATTAACACGCGGTCACCGCCAAACTGGCGGACCTGTTCGGCAGCCTCGGGGCGGCGGACTACGTTGAGAGTTTTGACTCCGGCCAGTTTGGCAAGCGCGATGATGAACTGCCCCATTGCTGAATTGGCGGCCGTTTGACCGATCCAGTCGCCCGGCATCAATGAGACATAGCGATGGAGCAGGAGGTAGGCGGTGGCCGGGTTGATTCCGACCATCGCAAGTTGCAGGGGGTCGGCATCGTCGGCCACGGGGACAGTGTTGCGAACCGGGACGACGGCCTGGTCCGACCAGGTGCCCTGCTCGTAGTTGGGTACGATCACTACCCGCTTACCCAGCAGGGCGGTGTTGACCTTCGGTCCGATTTTCTTCACTCGGCCAACGCCTTCGGCGCCGAGCGAGAATGGGAGCGGCGGCCGGATCGCATACATGCCACGGACCAGTAAAAAGTCCGAGGGATTGAGTGACGCCGCTTCCATCGAGACCAGCACATCGTCGGGACCCAATGCCGGCTCGGCTACGGTGTTGAGTTGGATGACCTCCGAAGGTTCGCCAAAGGCCATAAGTTGCAATTGACGCATGAAAAACTCCTTTGAACTAAAGCACGCCCCCTGTGTTCAGTTCCTCCGATTTGCCGAGCGATTCCATTCAGTTTCGAGATTGGACGCCCGTTCGAGATCCATTAGCGTCCAGAGCCGTCCGCGATGGCCTCGAGTTCTGTGATTGTTTCGGGAGAGAGTTGCAGCACCGTTGCTTCGAGATTCTCTCGTAGATGTTGGATGGAGGACGTGCCGGGAATTAGGAGGATATTTGGCGCACGGCGCAGCAGCCACGCCAGCGCGACTTGCATCGGGCTCGCCTTCATCAACGCTGCGACCCGGTCCAGCGCAGCGGACTGCAGCGGGGTAAAGCCTCCCAGCGGGAAGAACGGAACGTAAGCGATGCCTTGCCGTCCAAGGTCGTCGATGAAACCGTCGTCATTGCGGTGCGCAACATTGTACAGGTTCTGGACGCAAACGATCCCCGATATTCGCTGCGCCTCTGCCAACTGCTGCGGACTCACGTTGCTCAGACCAAGATGGCGGATCAGTCCTTGACGCTTGAGCTCGGCGAGGACGGTAAAAGGTTGCTCGACAGAACCTTCCGACGGCCCCATGACGTCTCCCACGCGCAAGTTGACGACATCGAGCGTCTCCAGCGCAAGATTTCGGAGATTGTCATGAACTGCGTCGATGAGTTCCTGGCGTGAAAGAGCATGAATCCAGGACTTGTCGGCTCCCCACCGGGCCCCCACCTTGGTGACGATCACCAGACCTTGCGGGTACGGATGGAGCGCCTGCTTGATTATCTGATTGGTTACATGAGGTCCGTAGAAGTCGCTGGTATCGATGTGGTTCACACCGGCTTCAACCGCCTCACGCAGAACTCTGATGGCGCAGTCGCGATCGCGTGGCGGTCCCCACACTTGCGGACCCGCCAGTTGCATGGCGCCATAACCCATGCGGTTCACGGTCAGCGTAGTGTTTGCGAACGTAAAGCTTCCACCAAGACCGATCGGTTTCATCATTCAACTCCTTCTTTTGTTGGAGGCTGTCAATTAGTGTTTCAGGCGAACTGTGCGCCGTCGAGCGCGCTGTTTCGCGCCTTAGGAACGTTGCTACCTGCCGGGTAAAGGCGACCCGGGTACGAAATCTCATGGAGCCCGTTCGAGATCAGCGGTCAACGCAGGTCCAGCCGGGCGCCACCCCGGCCGCTGCCGCGTCAGCGCTTGAAGCGGGACAATCGAGTCCGGCGAAGAGGCCCAGTCGGCAAAAGGGTCAGCTGCTTCCCCGGCGACTTCGCGCTGCGTGCTTTCCTATTCCGCCTCCAGGCTGCGCAACAGGAGTTCAAGAAGTTTGTTGAATTCCCTCATCTGGTCTGGTCGAAAGGCTTTTTCGAACAGGGCTCGCTTGCCCCGCACGAGTTCCGGATAAAACTTGCGGAAGAATTCAACGCCCTTGGCGCTCAATCGAACCAGGATGCTGCGCCGGTCGTCCCGGCAAGGCATTCGCCTCACCAGTCCGCGGGCTTCCAGCTTGTCCAGGACCCCGGTGATGCCACCCTTGGTGATCAAAGTTTTCTCGGCTATGTCTGAACAATTGAGGGTTGTCTCCGGCGCGCTAGCCAGGGCGATCAGCACATCCACCTGCGCCAGATTAAGGTCGTAGCTCTGATAGGCGCTGTCGGGGTGATTGGGAAAGTGGAACCCCAACTTTATCAGCGCCCGCGCAGCGTCAACATAGGGTTGATCATCAGGCTCGATTACCCGCGTCAGAAGCGTCGCCGATTTAACGGCGTCGGAGGGTTTGGGTGACATGCCAACCTCGCGCTGCGATAGTCATGCCATAAATAATTTAGTCCTAAACTAAAGTCAACCCGGCGCCGGCCGGCTGGCCATGGCTTCGCATTGCGCGAATCCCTCGCATTCCGCCAATCGCCCGCAGCCCCGAAAAACAATCCGCTATTAGCGTTACGCGAGCGGCGCAGGTACTGCGAACCGACCGCTCGCCTCGCGCATTGCGAAGGCGGGCGGCGGGTTCGACGCCGATATTAGTTTAATTGTGAACTAAATAGTCTGAGGCATGAATGATGCGTGCGTTTCCCCCGAAATTATGGAATGTAGGGAGAGAAGGTCATGATAAAGCCCGGCAACATCGCACTCGGACACATCGGTCTTAACGTTTCCGATCTCGACGTCTCAGAGGGCTTCTATCAGGAGGTGCTCGGACTGCGCGTGCTTGATGAGTCTCTGAAATTTCCCTCCAGGTATGCCTCGATGGCGCGGGACGGTAAGACCGTGCTCACCTTGTGGGAACAGGGCGGCGGGCGGATCAAGAAGCGCCACCCAGGGTTGCACCATCTCGCCTTTGAGGTGGATTCGGTCGAAGAAGTGAACCGAACCAAGGGACTTCTGGACAACCTCGGCGCGCACTGGACCGAAGGAGTCCGAATATACGCGGAAGGGACGCGGGCTGCCTCAATCCATTTCAAAGATCCCGACGGCATCCGGATCGAACTCTACAGCGCCGGCCGCCAGGTACCCTTGGCGCAGTCCTGGCCGCAATCGGAGGCAGCGATTGAACTGACCGGGCGCGCGGAGAGGCGCTCGACGGACTTGATCGGTGGCGATGAGTCTTTCGCTGCTTCGGATCTGTTTCGGGAAACACAACCGGAATTGATACAAGTTTGCAGTTAAACTGCGCGATTTGGCAGCTCCGCGTCTCTGCGTACACTTCACTGGGGGGCGGCAGATTCGGCTTTCGCGCGCCGTAATGGAGCGCCGGCCGATTTGGTGGAAAGAGCCATCCAGATGCAGCGCGAAAAGCCTTAACTGCGAGCCATCTGAGCGCGAGGTCGCTCTTTTGGCGGAAGCCGGTTTCGGCGAGATACACCTATTCTAAGTAGTTTATCGGTTTTTGGTTGGATCGCCCAAGCGCACTACGTCGGCGATGCACGAATATTTACAACTTGTCCAAGATAGCGCGGCTAATCCTTTTGCGCCCAGAGTGCACAAGGTAATTCGGAGATGTACATGACCTCGCCGCAGGCCGGTTCATCATGCTCTGTCCCCCCTCGAAACGAACGCCGCTCCGGTCAAATACGCGGCCAGGCTTTTGAGCTTGCCCACGGCGGACCTGCGTCTGCCATTGTGGGCAATCAAGGACGCCACGATGGCCCGGCTGCGGCATGCTTTGGTTCAGACCGGATTGATTCATGTCGACGGTCCAGCGGCGGTGGCCACATTCTAACCGCACAGCTCGGGTAGGCGGCCCAGGAAGGGAGGAACGGCGAGGACAGCGGCGATAAGCACCGTCATTCGGGCACGCTCCCGACACCTCAAAGCGCGATGTGTTATTGCAAAGCGCAGTCCCAGTGAAATAGGGGGCCCGAAAAGCCACGCAAGTCAGGCCTCTTTTTCTTGGTATGTTTACTGCTCTAGCTGATCGAAGAGCGGAGGCGGTGAAACGGCTGCGCGACACCTCAATGAGAGCTGTCACTCACCAGAGTTAGATCATGAAGAAAATCGAGGCGCTCATAAGTCCGGAGTACATTTCGCACGTTCGGGACGTATTGGAGTCGCGGCACATCGCCACCTTCATGTTTTCCAACGTCATCGCGAAAAGTGCAGACGGCGTGCACCAACATGTTTACCGCGGTCACGCTCATACCGTTGAGGTTGACTCTGAGGTCAAGCTCGAAGCGGTGGTACAGGATGAGGAGGCAAACGACGCCGCCTATGCAATCCTGAAGGCTGCAGGAAGCAACAGAGTCTGCAAGCCACGAATTTTTCTCGCCCCGGTCAATCAAGTCATCTTACCGCTCGACGACATCGATGCTGAGCCCGACCTGCCACTCATCGGGTTAAAGCAACCAGTCGAGGCCTCACTGGCCGCTTGCCGGTACAGCGTAAATCCCGTTGAGTATCCGCCCACAGGGCGCCCCGCGTTGAGTACAATTCGGAAGATTTGGCATTTCCTGGCCGCCCACTCCCCCGAGGACCGTGCAAATGAATCTCCATCCGTGGCTTCCCCATCTGCTGTTGATCGCCGCTGGCGCCGGGCTTGGCTATCGTTTCCTTGGCCCGCGGCCAGATAACGGGAACTCGACGCACCCTCGATCGCGGAGCGCGCCCAGGTAGCCTGTTCCAAGCCAGCCCGCGCGAAAATCCAAGCGCACCACTACCCGGCGGCCTTTCCGATCCATCCCGGCCTCTACATAGGAGTCACGCACAACTCCGCGCGCACCCCTAGTTAGGACGTTGCATTCTTGTTGTTGCGACCGATTGTGCAAACGTTCCAGAGAATGGATCTCGCGCATTCAATTCGTGCGAACAATCTTCCCTACTACTGTCTGACACGCCGCCTGCCTTAAGCGAGTCCAAATGCATGGTTCGTTCTTGAGCAATCGCACATTCCTTGTGCAAGAGTGTTTGATTGCTATTCATTGCGATTGTTGCGGGATTAAATGTCCTATCCTCGAATAATTGCACGGTGCATCGCCATCGATGCATCTTACCATTCATTGAACCACTGGCAATTGCATTAGGCATTAGCCAATCCTGAATAAGAGCGCGGCATATCTTTTGCCATTTCTGTTTTCGCGTGCGTGTACTACCAGCACTGATAGATTCCTCATGTTTGAAACTCGCGAGTTTCTGAAGAAGGATTAAAGAGGATTGATAGCCATGTGGTTCTTGCCGATATCGATGCTTGTTACTACTACAATTCTTGCTATTCCACTAAGCAAATACGTGGCGTGGATAATGGACGGCAAGTACCATCCCCCGCGTGTCTTCCGCTGGTTCGAGAGCAAACTAAACCTCGGGCCGCAAAACTGGAAGCAGTACACGGCGTCGCTCCTGATATTCAACAGCATCCTGTTCGTGTTCGGATACATCGTGCTGTCGCTTCAACCCTGGATGCCGCTAAATCCGCAGGGCAGGGGGATGCTCGCGCCGACCACCATTTTCCACTCAGTGGTCTCCTTCATGACAAACACCGACCTGCAGCACTATTCCGGCGATCAGCACTTCTCCAACTTCAGCCAGATTTTCTTCTGCCTGACCAACTTCTTCCTGTCCGCCTCGATCGGCTTTTGCAGCCTGGCCGCTATAATCCGGGCCTTCAGGAGCGACAAGTCGGTAGGATGCTTCTTCCTGGACATGTGGCGGGTGGTCGCCTACATGTTCGTGCCCGTTTCCTTCGTCCTCGCCCTGTTCTTTCTGCAGCAGGGCACCCCGATGACCTACCAGAGCAATTACCTCGTGAATACTCTGGAGCCGGCTGCGATGGGTACAGCCGACAACGGGCAGCCCAAGCAGCAGAACATTGCGGTCGGTCCATTGGCGGCATTCATCCCCATGAAGCAACTGGGCACGAATGGCGGCGGGTTCTATGGCATGAACTCCGCCCATCCGTTTGAAAATCCAACTGCCTTTACTAACTTTCTGTCCTGCGTGGGCATGATGCTGTTTCCGTTGGCCCTGGTCCTGATGTATGGCCGAATGCTCGGCAGAATGCGTCATGCGTGGATTATTTTTTCGGTGATGATGGCCATGATGGCCGGCACCATTGGCTGGACTGTTTGGTATGACACGCTCAAGCCGAACCTGGGTCTGACCGCGCATCCGGTCAGTCGGCAATACGAGGTGGCTAGCGCGACCGCGGCCGGCGGCAAGCGGCCGGTGGTATTACCGGCGGTTGCCGGACTGCCGGTCGATCAGCACCTTGGCAACCTCGAAGGCAAGGAGCTGCGTTTCGGTACGTCCGCCGGAGCCACCTTCGCGGCGATGACGGTGGACGTGACCGACGGCGCGGTCAATTGCGAGCACGACAGCCTGAATCCCATCGCAGCGCTCTCGCCGATGGCGGGGATGTGGGTCAACTGTATTTACGGCGGTAAGGGCGTCGGCATGATCAACCTGCTGCTGTTCCTCGTGATCGGAATCTTTGTGGCGGGCCAGATGGTGGGCAGGACGCCCGAATACCTGGGCAAGAAGATCGGCGCGCGCGAAATGAAGCTCGCGATGATCGCTCTGCTGATTCATCCGATCATGATTCTTGGGCCAACCGGTCTGTTCGCCGCCACTTCCTGGGGAATGAAAGCGGTGAACAATCCTGGTCCGCACGGCTTTTCCCAAATCATGTACCAATTCTCTTCCGCCTCAGCGAATAACGGATCAGCGTTCGATGGGCTGGGCGTGAGCTATGGTTTGAACAGCAACCCAAACCCCGCCCCCACGGCTCAACAATGGGATATAGCCGCCGCGCTGGTCATAATTACCAGCCGCTTCATTCCGATTATAGCTCCGATCGCGATGGCGGCCGGCCTGGGAGCCAAGAAGTCAGTACCGTTCGGTCTTGGAACACTCCGGGATGATACCTTCACCTTCGGCTGTCTGCTGTTCGGTTCGATCGTAATCATTGGGGCGCTTCTGTTCCTTCCGGTGGCCGCGCTAGGCCCGGTCGCGGAGCATCTAGGGCCAATACCTTTCGGTGGATAGGCACGCCAATTTGAGATGCCAAGACGACCGATTCACGTTAGGAGGACAAAGTAAATGGATCTGACTATCTCGCTGCCTACAATGTTCATACTCGGCCTGGCAGGTATGGCCCTGTGCTACGCGTTCCTTATTGCCTGCGAAAAGATTTGAGGTCAAATCGATGATTTACATTACCGCAGCCGTTTCAGCTTTCTTGTTCGTGTATTTGTTTGCAGCTCTCATCCGTCCCGAATGGTTCTAGGTATTAACCACCGCTCGTCCGGAGTGAGTGCGCATCGCAGTTACCTGATTGAGGAAATAGAAAATGGAATTGGCAGAAATCGCCCAAACCGTACGCCAGATGTCTCCTGGGGAGCCGCCAGCTTCACCGCCGCCGCGCCGCGTTCGGCGGATGGCCTTGTTCGCTCCCGAGATGGTGAAGCCGGCTCTTAAGCAAGCCTTCGTGATGCTGCGCCCGGATATCCAATGGGCCAACCCGGTTATGTTCGTGGTGGAGGTTGGTGCAGTTTTGACCCTGCTGTTCGTAATCCAGGCCGTGCTTGGTTATTCCTCCAGTCAGGTGCCCATTACTTACTTCATCGCACTGGATGTGTGGCTATTCCTGACCGTGCTGTTTGCCAACTTTGCCACGGCCTTGGCCGAAGCACGCGGCAGAGCCCAGGCCGAGTCGCTGCGCAAGACCCGGGTCGATACGCCCGCTTTCCGGCTTCGCGGCAACGCGGTTGAAGAGGTGCCCTCCAGTGCACTGCGGCCGGGCGATCGCGTCGTGGTAACGGCTGGCCAGATCATCCCCAGCGACGGTGAAATCATCGAGGGAATCGCTTCGGTCGACGAATCGGCAATCACCGATGAATCGGCGCCTGTGATCCGCGAGGCGGGCGGCGACCGTTCGGGCGTCACGGGTGGAACGAGGGTCCTGTCCGACCGCATCGTGGTGCGCATCACCGCGGCGGCAGGAGAATCTTTTCTCGATCGCATGATTGCCCTGGTGGAGGGCGCCGTGCGTCAGCGCACTCCCAATGAAATAGCTCTGACGCTGGTTTTGTCCGCATTCACTCTGATCTTTCTGATCGTGGTCGTGCCGCTGTGGCCGATGGCCTACAACGCGGAACAATATATGATGAGCTATCTAGGCATCAGCGAGCCGCTGCGCAGCCTCGGCACCGACGTGCCGACACTGGTGGCGCTGCTGGTCTGCCTGATTCCTACCACGATTGGTGCATTGCTGGCCGCCATCGGCATCGCCGGAATGGACCGCGCGCTGCAGGCCAATATCATCGCCAAAAGCGGCAAGGCGGTGGAAACCGCTGGCGACATCGACGTCGTGCTGCTCGATAAGACCGGCACTATCACTGTGGGTAACCGGCACGCCACCGAGTTCATACCTGTGGGCCGATACTCCGCCAACGATTTGGGGCGCCTGGCCGCTCTGGCATCGGCGGTTGATGAGACGCCCGAGGGCAAGAGCATCGTCAGGCTCTTCGAGTCCCAGGCAAAAAGTCCTCATCTGGTGAGCATTCCCAACGATGCTCAGTTCGTTCCGTTCACCGCGCAGACACGCATGAGCGGGATCGATTTGCGCTCGGGCCTCGCCATCCGCAAGGGCGCCCCTGACGCGGTGATCAAGTTCGTTGAGGAGCAGAAGGGTACCATTCCACCCGAGCTCAAGGGCCTGGTGGACATGGTGGCCACCAAAGGTGCAACCCCGCTGCTGGTCGGGGAAGGGCCGCAAATTGCCGGCGTGGTCGTGCTTGAGGACGTCCTGAAGAGCGGAACCAAGGAGCGGCTGGAGCGGCTGCGCAAAGCCGGAGTGCGTACGGTGATGATCACCGGCGACAATCCGCTGACTGCTGCGACGATCGCTAAAGAGGCGGGCGTCGACGATTTTGCCGCGGAGTGTACGCCGGAATCCAAGCTCGCCTACATCCGCAAGGAACAGGAAGAGGGCAAGCTGGTCGCGATGGTGGGTGACGGCACTAACGACGCGCCCGCGCTGGCTCAGGCCGACGTGGGCCTGGCGATGAACTCGGGCACCCAGGCGGCCAAGGAAGCCGGTAACATGGTGGACTTGGACAGCAATCCCACCAAGCTCATCGAAGTGGTCGAGATCGGCAAGCAATTGCTGATGACACGCGGATCGCTGACGACCTTCTCGGTCACCAACGACGTGGCGAAGTATTTCGCGATCGTCCCTGCGCTGTTCGCAGGAACGCTGCCCTGGCTCAAGGATATGGACATCATGCATTTGCATTCGCCGACGTCGGCTATTTTATCGGCAGTCATCTTCAACGCATTAATCATTCCCCTGCTGGTTCCGGTCGCGCTCCGCGGAGTCAAATACGAGCCGCTTGGTGCTGACGCCCTGCTGCGCAAGAACCTGCTGGTGTGGGGACTGGGCGGTGTCCTTGCCCCCTTCATCGGCATCAAGCTGATTGACCTGATCATGGTCGGTCTGCATCTGGCTGCCTGAAACAAGCCGCGAGGGACTAAGACAATGAGACAGTATATTTCAAAGAGTTTATGGTTGCTGTTCTTCAGTGTGGTGATCTGCTGCGGAATCTATCCCGCGGTGTTGTGGGCGATCGGGCAGACGGTCTTTCCCTTCCAGGCCAACGGCAGCATCCTGCAGGGGCCGGACGGCAAGGCGGTGGGTTCGTTGCTTGTCTCGCAGCCGTTTACCAAGGACGAGTTCTTCCAGCCGCGCCCCTCGGCCGCCTCCTACGACGCTTCGGCATCGGCGTCCTCGACTCTGGCGGCGTCCAACTACATGCTGCGCAACCGCGTCGCAACGACGCTGGGGCCAATCGTCAGGTACAAAAGTGGTCCCCACGCCGGGCAACTCGTGGGTCCGGATATCGAGGCTTGGTTCCAGCAGGACCGATTCGCCGGTCAGCCGCATATCGTGGCGCAATGGGCGGACCTGCATAACGGTGTCGCCACGGCGTGGGTCACCGCCGATCCTACGCATGGTGCCTACGTCGACGCTTGGGCGAAGAGCCACGCCGACGTGGTGAGCAATTGGGTCAAGAACAACCGGGGGACACCGCAGCCCAAGGCGGCCGATCTGGCTGTGGTGTTCTTCGAGGATTTTTCTAAGGACAATCCCGGCCGCTTCCCGTCTGTATTGACCGAGACCAAAAACGGCAAGAGCGTGACATCGATCCAGCCGGTCAAAGAGGGCAGCGATATCCAATCCAACTTCTTTGACATGTGGCGCCAGGACCATGCCGACGCAGACCTTCAGAATGTGCCGGGCGACATGGTTACCACGTCGGGTTCTGGACTGGACCCGCACATCACTGTGGAGAACGCGGAGTATCAACTGGACCGGGTGGCTGCGAAATGGGCGCAGGACACCAAACAGGCTCCCGCCAAGGTGCGTCAGCAAATTGAGGCGATCCTTCAGGACAAAGCCTTCGCACCTTTCGGCGGACTGGCCGGCGAGAAAATGGTCAACGTACTCGAGGTCAACCTCGAACTGCGCAAGCGCTTCGGCACTCCTTCCTGAGTTGGATGGCAGGGCAGGCCGATACACCGCGGCTCCCCGCAGAGCAATCAGAAAGCGGGCGAATGTCGCATAGGTACTGGATACCGTATTTCACTTGCGCGGATGACTTGATGCAGCGCTAAGACGGTCCAAGAGCGTGGAGGATTCGTCGTCGCTTTTCTCCAGACCGGGGTTGGCTCCCTTGGGGTCAGCCGCCGCCCCTACTGCGTCGAAAATGACCTGATTCACTGGGCTAAGCACAACCTGCGCCTTCACTGAGGACTTCGTCCCGCCGGCTGCTTTTAAAATCGCGAAGGCAGTGTCGTTCGCCTCCTCGTCCTGAACCAGTGCCTCGAGCTTTACCTCAGGGTCAAACTCGGAGTCGTAAGCATGACCTCGATAGACATACTGGTGGACGCCGGTGGCATTCTTGGCCACGACGTTTAAGAACATGAAGGTGGAAATATGGCGCCTTTCCAGCACCTCGCGAACCTGCGAGATCGACTCCGGACTTATAAGTGCTTCAATTTTTTTCATGATCCTTAGCCAGGTGGATGCGGTGCATAGACTGCCGCTCCACGCTCAGCTTCGCGCCGCACCATCACGTGCAGACCGACAGCATTAAGCGTACTCATTGATGAACCTCTGTAATCGCGAGGGTTTCTGGCGGCGGAAGATCTGTGACAGTGCGCTTTGCAACAACAGCAGAGCGCTTTGAATTATCAGAACGGTGCGGCCTCTGGCTTAACCCTTGCTCAGCTCCGAGGAGAAGCATTCGCTGCCAAGTAATGCGGCCCGAACCATTGCTTCGCGCACCTTGCTCTTGGTGAATTCTGTTATCTCACACAAAGGCAGGCGCACATCACCGCTGCACAAGCCCAGCAGACTGGCTGCATACTTTACCGGAGAAGGATTCGTTTCCAGGAATAGCGCTCGACTTAGCGGTGCGAGCAGTTGATTTATCCGCTGCGCTTCGTCGATCGCGCCCGATTGCCAGGCGGTTTGCATCGCTCTGCAAAGCTTCGGAGCGATATTCGAGCATACTGAGACGAGACCATCGCCGCCTTGCGCCAGGAAGGCTAAGGCCGTTGCGTCATCCCCCGATAGCAGCGAGAAACTCGCTCCGATCGCTGCCCGCGTATGCATTGGCCGGGCGAGGTCGCCGGTGGCATCCTTGACCCCGATGACGCGGGGCAACTTAGCCAGTTCCGCCATGGTTTCAACTGACATATCCACCACGCAGCGGCCGGGAATATTGTAGATGATAATCGGTAGGCCACTATTATCGTGTACTGCCTTAAAGTGACGGTAGAGCCCCTCCTGAGTCGGTTTGTTGTAGTATGGCGTGACCACCAATTGTGCATCCGCGCCTGCACTTTCAGCATGACGGGCGAAATCGATTGTTTCTTCAGTCGAGTTGGAGCCGGTACCCGCAATTATTGGTACTCGACCTCTGGCAACCTCGATGCATGATTCCGTCACCCGCATGTGCTCTTTATGGCTTAGCGTGGGTGACTCGCCTGTCGTTCCACATGGAACCAGGCCGTCAATCCCCTCTTTTATTTGCCAGGCGACCAAAGCCTGAAAAGCCTGTTCATCGAATCTTTCGTGGAAAAAAGGAGTTATCAGCGCGGTGAAGCATCCGCTGAAGACCCGTTTGCTCAGCAAGTGTTTTGAGGATCCGGGCCGTGTGTTTGTTTTGAATGGGATGGAATTGTCCCGGCAGTCACAGTCGTTTCCAGTCATTTTACGAACCCTCTGTGTTGGCAGGCCTGTCATTCAGGCTCATACTGCTTCGGCAGCCATCCGCCGTGGGAACGCATCAGTCGTGCCAGAAAACAATTTGTCCGATCGCTACCGGCGGTTTGCCGAAATTGTCGTTGAAAATGTCTCAGCAACAGGTGCCGGAAGCCTAAGAGGAGGGAGCGCTCCCCATTGAAATTTGCTTTTTTCTTGTTTCATTTTGCGGTGCCTCTGCCCTTCCATCGCCAAAAACTCCCGAGTGTCCCGACTATCGTTGCCGGCACGTCTTATGCGCATACAGGGACTGAAACTCCAAAACTGGTTAAATCAACGGAGCGGTTTTACATGAAGAGGCTGGAGGCAATTCTTTCTCGCGATTCGTTAGATACCGTTACCGGAGTGTTGATGGCACACGGCTGCGGCGAAATTTTACTGTTCAAACTTGATGGTGCGAAGAGTTCGGAGCTCGCGAACCCGGATCGATCGGCGTGTGCAGATGCCGATTCTCCCTGGATTGGGCTTGAAGCGGTAGTCGTAGACACCGAAGCATTGCCCACACTACACGCAATCCTGGGGGCGTCACACCGTCGAGGCGATGGGGCTCCAGCGGACTACACCGAGCACGTCAGCTCAATAGCGATCTGGAACGTTGAACCTCCCCGTGTGAGATAATGAGGTTGTAGAGTCAAAGAGCTCTCAGATCTCTTCACCAGGCCTGTGGGCTTTCGGCCAACGGGTCTTCGGCGAGCGCAATTCGGGGCGAGCCGCCTTCATAGCTGTTGAGCTGCTGCTTGACAACTCTTCGTGGGTCGTGTTCGGCGCCGACACAGAATAGATAGTTCTCGTCGCTCTCCGCAACGGCCAGCCATCTCCTGTTCTCGGTCACGGCGATGCCTTTGGAAAGCCTAAGCCTGCGCCAAAATTTTTGCGCTTCCGTCCGGAGTTGCCAGGATCGGTTGGCGGTTTCGATAGAGGCCGGCGCGATGTCGGCGAAATCGAATCCCGGGTTTCCGACTGCTCCGCGGTCTGGCTCTGTGCGCGGGCGGATCGCATTATGGCGTTGTTCGATTAGGAGGAGGTCGATGGCAATAACTCCCACGCGAGTGCTCCGATACGAAACCCGGGACCGTAAGGCCTATATCACGCTGAACCGGCCTGAAGTGATGAATGCATTGAACTTCGAAATCGGCAATGCGATCGCCGAGGCGGTGCGGGAGTTCGGCAACGACAACAACCTGCTGGTCGCGATTATCAGTGGAGAGGGCGGCCGCGCGTTCTCCGCCGGCATGGATCTGAAAGAGACCACGCAGCGCGACCAGGGCGCGCTGCCGGCTGACCGGGGGCGCGTGAGCGGGGCACGGGCCGCTTTCGACGAACTGACTAACTGCCGCAAGCCGGTTATCGCGGCGATCGACGGCTATTGTCTGGCCGCCGGTCTGGAAATCACCATCTGTTGTGATATTCGCATCGCCACCGTGCAATCACGCTTCGGCCTGCCCGAGGCCCGGCGCAGCTTGATTCCAGGTCCGGGCGTGCAGCTCTCGCGCCACATCCCCATGGGCGAGGCGCTGCTCATCCTGCTTGGCGGAGGCCATGTGAGTGCGGAGCGGATGTATCAGCTTGGATACATTCAGCGGCTGGTGCAGGATCGCGAAGCGCTGTTCAAGGAAGCTGACACCATCGCCGATGAAATTCTGCAATGTGCGCCGTTGGCCGTGCAGGCGCTCAAGCGCATCATAAAAGTGGGTCACAGTCTCCCGGTGCCGGTGTTGGAACAGATGGCGGAGCCGATCCGAAGCGCGATCGAGCGCACCGAGGATCGCCGCGAGGGTCCACGCGCATTCGTCGAAAAGCGCCCCGCGGTTTGGAAGATGCGCTGAGCCGCGACGCGCCCCGGGCCGCTCGTGACCAAGCAGCTCAGCGCGCGGCGCTGCCCCAGCGGATCACGGCGTCGGCGAAAGCCTGCGGCTGTTCCATCGCGATCAGATGCCCGACGTCCGGAATTTTTTGAATCCGCGCGCCGCGTATGTGCTGCCCGAAGATATCCGCGTACGTCGGAGCGACGAATCGATCATCGTCACCCCAGATGATCAAGGCCGGCGCGGTGATACGCCACAGCCGCCGCTCAAGCCCGTTTTCAGGGATGGGGAACAGGAACTTGGCGGCGGTGCGTGCGCCGCGCGCCATGCCGATCAAAAACTCGATCTGCTCCTGGCTGCGATCGTCCTTGTTGCTGAGCAGCTCCCTCAGGCTGAGCATCAGTTGGGCCGCGGGGCAGTTCAAATCGTGGAACAGCAAGGGCACCATCTCGTGCGTCATCATGCCGAACATATCGGCCACCGGAGCTTCGTCGCGCCACAACCCAACCGGCGCCGCCAGCGCCAGCCGGCCAATCTGGCCGGGGCGGAGGGCGGCCATTTCCGCCGCGATCCAGCCGCCCATCGATTCCCCGACGACGTAGGGCCGGTCCAGCCCCAAGGCCTCCATCACGTCGAAGCAATGCAGGAAAAGGTCGAGCTGATCGTCCAGGAATTCCAGACCTGTCGATTGCCCGAAGCCCGGCAGCAGCGGCGCGTACACGTGATGCGATCCGGCCAGCAGAGCCATCGCGCCCTCCCAGATCGGAATGCCTCCGGCGCCATGCAGAAAAAACAGCGGCGGGCCGCTGCCGGCTTCCAGCACTTCGATACTTGGCCGATGCGCGCCCAGCGCGAGGATGCGAGAGGCGGGAGCGTTCACGACCGGACCTCGGCACCGTCCCCGGTGCGCCTGCGCCGTTCGTACGCGGCATTCGCGCCGCCCGGCGCGAGGCGCTTGTCGGCGGGCAGGGCTTTGGGCCACCAATGGTCCTCCCATTCGTGGAAGATCGGGCGCAGCGCGGGCAGCACCTTTTCGGCAAACAATTGCGTGGCGCGATTTACCAGGTCGATCGACGCAGATCCCATGTGCAATCCCAACCCGAGGTGACCGACGTTCAACGATTTAGCCAGTTCCTCGAGCTGCTGGCGGACCGTTTGGGGCGAGCCGGCGACGATGTAGCGCTGTTCAACTAATTCCTTCCAAGTTTTGTTCATGCCCATGTTGGCGCTGACGTTGCCGACCTGCGCCACCACCCCGGCGCGCAGGGAAGCTTCGGTGCGGTAACCAGGCGCCTCGGCCATCCCCGGATAGATATGCAGACACTTGTTAAAGAAGTAATCGACGTGGGGCCACCATTCGCGCTCGCACGCGGCGTCGGTGTCGCTGAGGCAGACCTGCTGAAAAAAGGCCGCGCTGTATGGATTTGCCGGCGCGCCGAGTGCTGCGCGCCGCTCCCAGTATCCGTTCATCATATTGAGGGCGCGCTTGTAACCGCTGAAGGAAAGGTAGCTGTAGTTGTAGCCATGGTTGATGCAGAAGTCCCAGGTCTCGATCGAACCCAGACCCGGCACCCAGACCGGCGGATGCGGCTGCTGGATGGGCCGCGGCCACAGGTTGACATAGCGCAGCTTGGTGAATTTGCCGTTGAACGCGAAGGGCTCGCGCGTGGTCCATGCCTTGATAATCAGATCGTGTGCTTCGCGGTACTTGTCGCGCACCGTGGCCGGATTCTGCCCGTAGCAGTAGTTGATGTCCATCGAAGTGCCGACCGGAAAGCCCGCCATCAGCCGGCCGCCCGACATCACGTCGAGCATCGCGAATTCCTCGGCAACGCGTGTGGGCGGATTGTACAGCGCGATCGAATCGCCCAGCACCAGGATCATCGCATTGGACACCCGCCGCGCCAGCGCCGCCGCCATCAGGTTCGGCGAGGGCATCAGGCCATATGCGTTTTGATGATGCTCGTTTACGCCCACCGCGTCGAAGCCGACTTGATCTGCGTATTCGAGCATATCCAGGTACTCGTTGTAGAGCAGGTGGCCGCGCTCGGGATCGTACAAGTGATTGGGCACGTCAACCCAGACGCTGTGATAGCGCTTGGGAAAGTCGGCGGGCAGCCATCGATACGGCATGAGATGGAACCACGTGACTTTCATTTGGTGCCTCCTGGCGATTTGGGAGTGCGGGAAAGTGGTTGGAGTCGGTAAGGAATATACGCTCGCCCACTCCCACGGCGCCAGCGGCGCGGCGAGCGTCGGGCGGTCGTAAAGGAACGATATTTGCGAAATTCATGGTGCGCGAGCCGCGCTTGGCTGTCGATCTGAATCGACTTATCGGGCTATAAGAGCTGAAACGGGAGGAACGCCATGGAGCCGCGATTGAAGCCAAACGAGCTGAGACAAGTGCTCGACAAAATCAGCAACTGGGGAAAGTGGGGCAAGGACGATGAGCGCGGCGCGCTGAATTACATCACCAACCGCAAGCGCGCCGAAGCAGCGGCGCTGGCGCAAAGCGGCGAGGTGGTGTCGATGGCGTTGCCGCTGGCGACAGCGCCCGCTCCGGATAACGACTCGCCGGTAGTTCATTTGATGATACAGTCCGACGCTCCCGAGCCGGGCGTCGGCGGTTGCGCCGACTACTTCGCGATTTCCCATCACGGGTTCATGACCACCCATCTCGACGCGCTGTGCCACGTTTTCTGGAACGGCCGGATGTACAATGGCTTTAACGCCGCCGAGGTTGGATTTCATGGCGCGAAGAAATGCGCAATCGAAGTTGTCAGGCCGGGTGTTATCAGCCGCGGCGTGCTGCTGGATATTCCCAAGTTAAGAATGGTCGAATGGCTGGAGCCCGGCGAGCGGGTCTTTCCCGAGGACCTCGATCGGGCTGAGAAGGATCACAAGCTGCACGTGGAGGAAGGCGACGTACTGCTGGTCCGCGTGGGGCGGGCGAGGCGGCGCAAGGTCAAAGGCGGATGGGAGCCGGCGCAAGGCGGGATCTTTCCGATGGCTGGGCTGGATCCGTCCTGCCTTCCGTGGTTGCACGAGAGAAAAATCGCGCTGCTTGGGTCCGACGGTGTGAGCGATGTATTTCCCACCGGCTACGACGACAACCCGTTTCCGATTCATGTTGGCGCGATCGCGATGATGGGCGTCCACCTGCTGGACAACGCCGACCTGGACGAGCTGGCGGCTGCCTGCGGCCGCGTGGGCCGCTACGAATTCCAGTTCGTGATGCTGCCGCTGGTCCTTCCGCGCGGAACCGCATCGCCGGTGAACCCGGTGGCGATTTTCTAACCCAGCCCCGCACTGCCGAGGGGAGAAGTCCGATCCACTTCAAAGACACCTAGAACCTTTATAGGCTTGATCGATTTCGTCCTCGAGCTGGCGGCTTCGAAATGACGGAGCGGCGCAGGATCGGAGCGAAGCCAGGACCGGCGCTTGGGGCGAGGGCCGCATCCCGCAGACCGAAGCGCGACTCCTACCGCACAGCTGGAATATTTGCGGCGGCGGTGTTACATGTCCGCTGATCTCGACGATTCCGCACCTCAAGCGGCGATCGAAACGATTGGCGACGACGGCGCCACAAAAAGCTTTGGAGGACCGGACAATGGCTGTCGAAAAAGTAGCTTCCGGAATTGAACGGCTGGTATCGCTCAACGCGGAGATAGAATGGCTGGCCGACGGCTTCGGCGGCTTGTTCGAGGACGGCGGGGTGAAGGGCGTCGCCGAGGGCCCTGTCTGGTTTCATGACAAGAACCACCTCCTGTTCAGCGACAACGCGAACAGCAAGCGCTACAAATGGAGCGCGGAGAAGGGCGTCGAGCTGTACAAGGAAGGCACGAATGACGCCAACGGCATGACGCGCGACCCGCAGGGCCGGCTGCTGGCCTGCGAGCATGCCAGCCGCCGCGTTACGCGCGAGGAAGCCGACGGGAGCATCACCGTGGTGGCGAACAGTTATCACGGCCATCGCCTCAACCGTCCCAACGATATCTGCGCCAAGTCCGACGGCTCAATCTATTTCACCGATCCGATCACGATGAGGGTAGACACCGAGCTTGATTTTGCCGGCGTCTATCGCGTTTCGCCCGACCTGTCGCGCGTCAACCTGGTGGTGCGCGACTTTGTTCTACCCAACGGCATCGCGCTATCACCGGACGAGTCCATTCTCTACGTCAATGATTCGCTGCGGATGCATATCCGCGCCTTCAGCTTCGATCTATTCAACAACACCGGGCTGCTGAACCTCGCTTCTGACCGCGTGTTTTGCCAGATGAGCGGGAAGCTGCCGGGGGCGCCCGACGGGATGAAGGTGGACAGCGAAGGCAACGTATGGTGCACCGGCCCCGGCGGGATCTGGATCATCGATCCGTCCGGCCAGCATCTGGGAACCATCCTTGCCGGCGACAAGCACATCACGAATTTCTGCTTCGGCGGCGACGATCTGACGACAGTGTTTGTTACCGGATTGTGGGAATTCGGCCGGGTCAAGGTAAAGGTGCGCGGCCTGCCCACCCCGCGCAACAAGAAGTAGCCGCAGCCCGCGCGTGAGCGATGCGCCACCGCATGGTACGATGAATCGCCGCGAGGTTGACATGCGCAGGGAACTTGCGGCCCCGCGGATACTGGATCGAAGGAGAAGCCAATGGACAGGGTGAGATTCATAGATGCCGACAGTCACATCCTGGAGCCCAACAATATTTGGGAAAGATACCTGGAGCCGAAATTCCGCTCGGAAATGCCGCGTATCTACACCGGCTACTACGAACAGACCTCGAAGGGCGTGAGCACCGACCTGGCGTTTTATAACGACGTGAGCGTGGGCGGGGTGGACATGCCTTTGGAAGGGGTGTTTGGCAGCCCGATAATCATGCCCGGACTGGGCGAAGCCTATGACGACTACGCACGCCAGGGGTTTCCGCCGCGATGCTACGTCGACGCGATGGAGCGCGTGGGGATCGACTACATGGTGGTGTACCCGACGGCGGGTTTGTACTCCTGCGCGGCGCCAACGTTGAGCCCGGGCGCCGCAGCGGCCTATCGGCGCGCGTACAACAACTGGCTGCACGATTTCTGTTCGGAAGCGGGTGCGCGGCTGGTCGGCGCGGGGTCGTTGGACTTGCGCGATCCTGAATCTGCTGCGGCCGAGGCTACGCGATGCGTCAAGGAGTTGGGCTTCAAGGCGGTGCACATCAATCCGGTGCCGGTTGGTGAGCGCAGGCTCTATGAGTCATGCTACGACCGGCTGTGGGCGACGATTTCGGACCTCAACGTTCCGGTCGGGGTTCACGTCGGCGCGCTCAACGCCTGCGACCAGATGCTCTACCACTACCTGCCAGGGCTGGGTACGGCGGAGAGCATCACCGCATTTAGCATTGGCAACATGCTGGCCAGCACCGCGTTCATAATGGGCGGCGTGCTGGAGCGCCATCCAAAGCTGCGAGTGGTGCATTTGGAGTCCGGCGCCGGATGGGCGGCGTTTTGGATGTACCGGCTGGCGGCCGGGGTGCAGGGCGGTTTCAAGGGGCTGCCGATACCGGGACTGAAAATGGCGCCGGTGGATTACTTCCAGCGCCAGTGTTACATCTCGGCCGACCCCGATGATCCGGGCATCAAGCAGGTGATCGATACTATCGGCGACGAAAACGTGGTGGTCGCCACCGATTTCGGCCATCCGGAAGGACGTCACTACAGCCGGGCGGTGGAGGAAGTGATGAGCCTGCCGGGGGTGTCTGAAGAGAGCAAGCGCAAGATCATGTGGGACAACGCGCTCAAGCTTTATCCGATACAGCCGAACTGAGGGTGCCCTTTGAAGATCGCCAGGTTTACACATGCCGCCAGCACCAGGATCGGAATTGTCCTTGGAGATTCGATTGTTGACCTGGCGGTGCAGGCACCGGAGCTGCCGCGCGACATGATCGCGCTTCTGGCGGCGGGAGCGCCTGCTTTGGAGCGCGCGCGCCAGGCTGGCGGAAGCGGCCGGCCAATTCCGCTCGCCGAGGTCAGGCTGGAGGCGCCGGTTCCGCATCCCCAGGAGTTTCTCGCGATCGGTTTGAACTACGCGGACCATATTGCGGAGTCCAAGGCCAGGCCGCCGGAGTTCCCGGTCTTTTTCAACAAGCAGACGACTTGCGTAACCGGTCCGTACGATCCGATTCATTTGCCGCGCGTCTCAAAAGCCTTGGATTACGAGGGCGAACTTGGATTCGTGATTGGCCGGCGATGCCGCCACGTGCCGCGCGACCGTGCTCATGAAGTGATCGCCGGATTTCTGATCGTCAACGACGTGAGCGTGCGGGACTGGCAGATGAGGGCTCCAACACACACGTTGGGCAAGTCCTTCGACACGCACGGACCGATCGGGCCGTGGCTGGTGACTCCCGACGAAGCCGGTGACCCGCATTCGCTGGAACTACGCACCTTTGTCAACGGCGAGCTGCGCCAGCATTCCAACACCCGCAACCTGGTGTTCGACTGCTACGCCCAGATCGAGACGCTCAGCAAGGTATTCACGCTGACGCCGGGGATGGTCATTTCCACCGGCACGCCGTCGGGCGTTGGCGCCGCGATGAATCCGCCGCGATTTCTGAAAACCGGCGACATCGTGCGCGTCGAAGTCGAGCGCATCGGCCATATCGAGAATCGCGTGATCGACGAACCGGCGGACAGCTCCGCCATTTGAAGGACGGGTTTGCGCCGATCTTTGCGGCGACTTCGAGCGCCGCCTCACACTAAGAGAAGAGCGCAACCGAGCGAACATCGAGGGCTTTAGCCATGAATTTGCGCGAGAACAAGCTCAAGAAGCTATTGCAGGCGGGAAGGGTGGCGCTGGGCTGCGGGCTTGCCGGAGTCAAGGATCCGGACGCCGTCTACAACATTGCCGACGCCGGAGCGGACTTTGTCTTTATCGATCTGGAGCACGGCGCGCTCAATCTGGAAACCGCCGTCGACCTTTTGTTGCATGCATACGCGGCCGGCATCACACCGATGATCCGCATTCCCGATCTCCAGTACGCGTACGTTACGCGACTGCTCGACAATGGCGCCAACTGCCTGCTGCTGCCTCATACCCGGGAGCCGGCTGAAGTCCATCAACTGATCGAGCTGGCGAAATATCATCCCGCCGGACGGCGTGGATGGGCGATGGGCCAGAACGGCGGTTCGAATTTCCAAAACGTCACTGACATGGCCGCCGGGGCGGCGTGGGCGAACGACAATCTTCTGTTGGGACTCAACATCGAGACCAAAGAGGCGGTGGAAAATCTCGACGCGATGCTGATCCCCGGCATCGATTTTGTAATCGTTGGCTTTGCGGATCTCAGCCAAAGCTATGGACTTATCGGCCAGTTCAATCATCCCAAGGTGCAGGAAGCGAAAGTCAAGGTGCGCAAGCTCTGCCAGGAGCGGGGAATATTCATTATGGACGTTCCGTTCACGTTGGATTCCTTCAAACCCGCGATCGAGGGCGGCGCCAGGCTGGTCCTGTACGGCAGCACCATCGGCTTCATCCGCAGCGGCGTCGAGCAGGCTGCGAACAGGCTCCGCGAAGTAAAGCCGTAGAGTTTCAATCGGCACCTGCGTTCGCAACTTCGCGATGGTGAAAAATCGATGAAGATCGGCATCCTGAATTTTGTCGCGGAATCGACCGTCGATCCTGCGTCGCTGGCCAGGACGTGCGAAGCGCTGGGGTTCGAGTCGCTGTTTTTGGCGGAGCACCCTGTCGTGCCGACTCACTACACCAGGCCCGACGGCAGCCGCAGGGTTCCCGACGGCAAGACGCCCGAAGTCCTTTGCCGCATTTCAGACCTCTTCGTTTCGTTGTCCTTCGCGGCCGCGGCGACGACGCGGCTTAAACTGGGCAGCGGCATCTGCCTGGTTCCGGAGCGGCCCCCGCTGCTGCTGGCCAAGGAGGTCGCCACGCTCGATCTGTACTCCAAGGGCAGACTGATCTTCGGCATCGGCGCGGGTTGGCTGGCGGAGGAGTCGGAGGTGATGGGCGTGGAGTTCCGCCGCCGATGGCAAATGACGCGCGAATGCGTCATGGCGATGAAGGAGCTGTGGTCCAAGGAGGAATCCAGCTTCGAGGGCAAATTCGTAAAGTTCCCGCCGCTATATTGTTATCCGAAGCCGGTACAAAAACCGCATCCTCCTATATTGATTGGCGCCGGCGGCTTGCAAAACGGTTTCAAACCCGAGCGCGCGCTGAAGGACAGCGCCACGATCGGCGACGGTTGGGGTCCTATCGGGCTTAACCCGGACCAATTGGCGCACGGAGTATCCATGCTGAAGAAGCTGTGCGATCAGGCGGGCCGTGACTTCAGCAAATTCGATATCACGTTGTTCTCTCCGGCGGGACTGAAGGAAGGGCGCCACACGATTGAGGACTACCAAAAGGCCGGCGCGACGCGGCTGGTACTTTTCCCTCCGCCACTGGAGCCCGCCAAGGCGCAGGGCGAACTCGAAGCACTGGCGAAAGCCCATATTCACTGATCGATATTGGCCCATGGAAGCAGATAGAGTTGGCGTTGTATGCCCGGTTGAGAACCTGAACGCCGCCGATGCGGCCGCCATGATCAGAAAGGCGGAGAAGCTCGGCTACGGCTCATTCTGGATCGGCGAGTTGGTGGTCGGGCGCGATCCGTTTGCGATGGCGTCCTTCCTGCTGAGTCAAACCTCCCGTATCAAGGTGGGGCTGAGCGTGGCGATCATCTGGAAGCGCCAGCCGGCCACGATGATGAACGCAGCCAGAACGCTGGCCGGGCTGTTTGACAATCGCTTCGTTCTAACCATGGGAGCCAGCCACAAGCCCTTTATAAACCGCTACGGCATGAATTACGAAAAGCCGTATCGCTACATGTGCGAATACGTCGAGAAGATGAAGTCGGCGCCGTTTCTGGGACCGAAGCTCGAGCAGGAGCCTCCGGTGCTGCTGGCCGCGCTGATGCCCAAGATGCTGCGGCTGGCGGCCGAAACCGACGGCGCGATCATAACCAACGGCACGCCGGAGCTGACCGCGCGAGTGCGCGCCCAGCTGGGGCCCAAAAAGAAGCTATATGTAATTATGAAGATGCTGCTGGAGACCGACGCCGCCAAGGCGCGCGAGGCGGGGCGCTCGATGTTTCGCTTCTATATGCGGCTACCCAACTATGCCAACAGCGTGCGGTCGCTGGGATTCACCGAGGAGGACCTCGCCGCCGGCGTCAGCGACCGGTTGGTGGACGCGCTGCTGTCATGGGGAACGGAAGAGCATCTGCGCGAACGCCTCGACGAGCAATTCAAAGCCGGCGCCGACCATGTCTGTATTCTGCCGCTTGCGGTAGGGGCTGCTGCCGCCGGCGTACCGCTGCTTGATCAGCACACGTTCGAGGCGCTCGCGCCGCGCTAGCGGCTTCCCTGCTTCGATTACACCCGAAAGGGAGAGGACGCATGCAGATTCCACGCTCCGTTCGCGAATTGATCTCGAAAGGCCCGCTCGCTAACTTAACTACACTCAATCCGGACGGCAGCCCCCAGGTTACGGTTGTATGGCTGGGAATTGAAAACGAAGAGTTCGTGATCGGCTACTTGGCGCGGCATCAGAAAGTCAGAAACGTTGGGCGCGATGCGAGAGTCGCATTGTCGATGCTTAGCGACACAACAAACGCACAAGGTTTGCGCGAATACCTGGTGGTGTACGGAAGCGCGCGGATAACCGAAGGCGGCGCGGTGGCTATCTTGCAGCGCCTGGCTCCGCTCTACCTTCGACCCGGGGCGGACTTTCCGCCGGCCTCGATGAGGAACATCGCTGGTTATGTCACCCGAATCACCCCGGCTCGCTTGTCGGGAATCGGGCCATGGGTATCGGCAGCCGCTGAGTAAGCAGAGCGACAGCGGTTAAACGGTTGGCGTGGCGGCTTTGCGCTCACCGGGGCGGAAGGGAAAGCGATGGCACACGGAGAGATTCGTAAATATACGATCTCTATTCCGGATGAAGAGCTGGCCGGCCTCGAGCAGCGCCTGGCGCACACCCGCCTGCCGGGCGAAGTTGCGAATTCAGGCTGGCAATACGGCACCAATCTCGCCTACCTCAAGGAGCTGATCGAGTACTGGCGCACGCGCTATGACTGGCGCGCGCATGAGAGCGAGCTTAACCGCTTCGCGCACTTCAAGGTTGACCTCGACGGGCGCGGCATCCACTTTATCCATCAGCCCGGGCGCGGTCCCAATCCCAAACCTCTGCTGCTGGTGCATGGATGGCCCGGGTCGATTTACGAATTCCACAAGATCATTCCAATGCTGACCGATCCGGCCGCTCATGGCGGCGACGCTCACGATTCATTCACCGTGGTCGCGCCGTCGCTTCCCGGATACGGTTTCTCTGACGATCCGAGCGGCGGGATGAACGCCCCTGGGATGGCGCGGCTGTTTCATGAATTGATGACGGAAGTCCTTGGCTACCACCGATTTGGCGCACAGGGAGGAGATTGGGGCGCCGCCATCGTTTCGGCGCTTGGCTATGACTATCCCGGCGATCTGATCGGTATCCATCTGAATCTGGTCGGTGTGCCGATGCCCCGGGAGCGGCGTGGCAAGGAGCTTGACGCGGAAGAGAAGCGCCATGTCGCGCAGCAGGATAATTGGCGGCGCGAAGAGATGGGCTACCGATGGATTCAGGCCACCAAGCCGCAAACGCTGGCCTACGCTCTGAACGATTCGCCGGCGGGGTTGGCGGCGTGGATCGTGGAGAAGTTTCGCACCTGGAGCGATTGCGACGGGGATGTCCAGCGGCGCTTCACCAAGGATCAGTTGCTTACCAACATCACAATCTACTGGGTCACACAGAGTATCAACTCTTCGATGCGCCTGTACTTCGAGCAGCTACACAATCCGTTCAGTCCTGCGCCGGGCACACGTATCGAGGTTCCCACTGGCGCGGCGCTCTTCCCCAAAGAGATAAATGTACCGCCGCGTTCATGGGCGGAGCGCGTGTACAACATCAAGCGGTGGACGCCGATGCCTTCGGGCGGTCATTTTGCCGCGATGGAGGAACCGGCGGCGCTGGCCGCCGAAGTGCGCGCATTTTTTCGGGAGCTTGCATGACAAGATCGATTCGATTTCCTTGGAGGTGACGCCGATGATCGTAATTTCGATGGACAGTCACACCGAATTGGTTGCCAACCTCAAGCCCTTTCTGGCGCGCAAATGGCACGCGCAATTTGATGCGGGCGAAGTCATGGCGCGGCGCTATTTTTCCAAGATAATCGATGCCTTCAGCTCGTTCTCGCAGGACCGCAAGAACCTGGGCAGGGTGGGCTTCACGAACATGCCCGAAAACGATCGCGCCGTCGGCTTTGAGGAGTACGTGCGTCCGCTTCCGATGAAAGAACGCCTCGCGATGATCGACGCCGATGGCGTGGCGGCCGAGTTCATCACGCCTTTTATCGGCGCGTTCAGCGACAACTTCGATTTTCTGCACGAATGCACGCTCGCCTACCATCGCTATTTTGAAGACTACGTCTCACCCGCGCCGTATCGCTACACCGGTTCCACGGTTGCCAACCTGATCTGCGCAATGGAGACGGTGCTGGAGGAAATCGACGACGCGTATCGACACGGTCTGCGCGCGATCTCTCTGCCGGGCAAGGTGTCATTCGTGTCGCGCGAACTGCCCACCTACAACTCGCATTACTACGACCCGATCTGGTCGGCACTGGCCGAGCGCAAGATGGCGGCGATTTTTCACGCCGGATTCGGCCGTGAAAAGCCGCTGCTCAGGTGGGACGGCACGATATGGCCGTGGTCATCCACCGGAAAACCCGAACCGGGATGGGAATTGCTTGTGCAGCGCCATGTGCTGGTAGGCGAGCACGAATATCTTATGTACCTGCTGGCGGGCGGAGTTCTCGAGCGTTTTCCCGACTTGCGCATCGGCATCCTGGAGAGCGGAACCCAGTGGATTGCGCCTGTCCTTACCGAACTTGAGATGTACTGGCACTCGCAGAAAAAGGCGGGCTCGCTGCAATCCTACCGCAGCGAGATGTCGCCGATACAGCAGTGGCATCGGCAGTGTTTCGTCACGAGCTTTTTCGCCGAAGACGAGATCGAACTGCGCCATACACTCGGTGTGCATAACATGATGTGGGGTTCAGATTTGCCGCACGTGGAGGGCACTTACCCCAAGAGCCGTCAGCATCTGGCCAAGCTTTTCGCTGCGGTTCCACGGCCCGAGGTGGAAGCGATTGTCGGAATGAACGCAATCGCGATGATGAATTTCGATCTGGAAAAGCTCTCGCAGACCGGGGCGGCCAACGTGCCCTGGCCGCCCTGACCGACCGGTGCCAGGACTGGAATGCGGCGAGGGCGACAAAATCACCCTCGCCCTGACTTTCTCTCAATCAGACCGGAATCGAGTACACCCTTGCCGCGTTCGCGCTGAGCAGCTTGCGCTTGTCCTCGAAGCTGAGCCCTTCCAGCGTATGGGCAACGTGCGCCAGCGCATTGGGATACAAGCAGGTCGGATGGGGGAAATCGGTTTCGAACATCAGATTGTCAACGCCCACGGCGTCGAGCGCGTTGTGCAGACCCTTGTCCTCAAACCAGAAGCATGAGTAGATGTTGCGCTTGAAATATTCGGAGGGCTTCATGGTCAGGATCTTCTTGGTGCGCGGCGCCGCCTCCTCCAGTTCATAATCCAGCGTTTCGAGCAAAAAGGGCATCCAGCCCACGCCGCTTTCCACCGACACGAACTTAAGTTTGGGGAAGCGCTCCAAAAGCCCGGAGTAGATGATATTGGCGAAGATCTGGGCATTGTGCATGAAGAGCATGGTCGAGCCCAAGGCGATTCTGCGATCCACCGACTGGGAAGGCCACGGCGCCTTGCCGAACCAGTCGATTCCCTCGGTGCTGGAGCCGATATGGAAGTTGATCGGCAGGTTCAGGTCGGAGCAGACTTCCCACAACGGATCCCAATGATGCTCGCCCAGATCCGGCACCTTGTGGTCATGGGGACTGGAGTTGGTGTTGATCCCCTTAAGCCCCATTTTGTGACAGCGCTGCGCCTCTTTGACCGTGATGTCGATATCCCACCACGGCATCAGCGCCATCGGAAAGATGCGGTTGCCCGATTGCGCCTGAATCTCCGCCATCGCGTCGTTGAAGATTTGGGTGCACAAAACGCGCAGCTCCGGATCGAGAGTTGCCGCCCGCAAGCCACCGAAACCCAGCAGGTTCGGATAAATGATCTGCGCCCAAATTCCTTCGCCGTCCATGAACTTGAGGCGCGGCTCGATATCATAAGAGCCCGGATGGACCTCCTCGATTTCCCATTTGAGGAACTCGATACCCTTGGCCTTGGCGCCGTCCGGCTTCACCACGCTGGAGGGGTTGGCAGCCGACATCGTGCGGTCGCCGTCGATTACCCACTGCCGCTTGCCGTCGACGATCTTGACCTGTGGAACGCGGTCCTTCCACTTGGCCGGAGCGCGCGAGGTCCACAAGTCGTGCGGCTCGGTAAGATGAGTGTCAACGTCGATTACCTTGATTCCCGCGAGTGCATCGCGGCCGGAGCCGTTCGTTTTGGTCTCCTGATTCGCCGTGGCCATATCGTCCTCCAGGGGTCAGATGGGCGGATTCGTTAGCAGTCGATTTCCGTAATTCAAGCTTGCGCCATTTCTCAGCCGATCTTCAAGCGACGCCGCCAATTAAGGCCCCGCGCGATGGGCCGTCAAGGCCACCGGCGTACCGGCACGGGCGCTACGGGACCCGGCTGGATCGGCGCGCGGTCGCTTCGATTTCGACACGGGCGCCGCGGGGCAGGGCGGCCACCTGCACCGTGGATCGGGCCGGATAGGGCTGCTCGAAATGGTCACTGTAGATGCGGTTGACGGTCTCGAAGTCTCTAAGGTCGGTCAGAAAGATGGTGGTCTTGACGACATCGCGCAAGCCAGCGGCCGCGGCAACAAGAACCTCGCGCAGGTTTTCCAGGACGCGCCGGGTCTCGGCTTCGATTCCGCCCTCGATCAGTTTTCCCGAGCCGGCGTCCAGTCCGATCTGGCCCGAACAGAAGACCCAGCCGTCATGCTCAATTGCCTGCGAGTAGGGGCCGACCGCCGCCGGCGCAGCGTGCGTGTGTATGGCGCGTTTCATTGTGGATGTAGCCCTCTATCCCAATGCGCTAGCGAAGGAACCCGGGCGGTGCAAGCACGTTCGTCGCCGACTCGCGCCGCGGTCGGATCGAGGGACTGCCTGCCGGATTTCACAAGACGCTTAACTCAACGCGCTACTTTCTCTTTATCTTCCTGGCCAAGATTGAAGGCGTTACTTTCGGCCCGAACGTCCGGGAAAACGGCCAGATCATCCACACGCTGTGGATCGCGAACGACAACGATTTCCTGCAGACGGTTCTTGATGCGAACAATAATCCGATTCCGAACCCCAACCAGTTCTTCGTCTTCGGTTTCACCGACGAGGACCTGGGCGGCTCGAAATTCGTGCCCCTACCGATCAGAAGCTTTCCGTTTTAAGCGTTAGCGGTTGCGGAAGCGGACCCCACGCCTGCGCGGCCGCACTGTGTCAGGCCGAGCCGTGGCCGTTATGCTGGCCGATGCGCGTAACCTTGAGCACGCCATCGATGGTCGCGATCGAATGCATCAGGCTGTTTAACTGGCGTGCGCTGGTGACATTGAGCTCGAACAGCGAAGAGGAGCGCCGGTTGACGTCGGTGCCTTTGACCTGCGCGGTGGTAATGTTGATTCCGGCCGCGGCGATGTTCTTGGTAATCGCGGCCAGGACGCCGGGTTTGTCCACGCATAACACTTCGAGCCGAATCGGGTGCGGGCTTTCCTCGCCGTCTTTCCAGACCACCGGCACACGGCGCTGCGGATCGGCCTCCAACGCGCGCGGACAGCCAACCAGGTGGATCGTTACGCCGCGCCCGCGGGTGATGAAGCCGGTAATGCGCTCGCCCGGCAGCGGATTGCAGCAATGGGCGAAGCGCACCATCACGTCGCCCAGGCCCGACACCACCACGCCGCCGCTGGCTGCCTTGCGCGCCTCCTTGGAGGGACGCTCGCTGGGAATCTGCGGCGCCTTTTCGCCGCGGTATATCTTGAGTTCGTCAGGCGGCAGAATCCTGGTCAACAACTGGCCGGCGGAAATGATGCCGTAGCCGACCTGGGCCAGCAGCGTATCGGCGTCCTTGGTGGAAAATTCCTTTACCGCCTGATCGAGCCGGCCGTCGCGGCGCAACTGGTTGAGCATAAGCCCGAGTGGTTCCAGTTCGTGATCCAGCATCGCGGTCGCGACCTGGATCGAGCGCTGCGACTCCTGCGCCCGCAGCCATTGGCGGATACGGCTCTTGGCGCGCGCGGTAGCAGCCCAGTTCAGCCAGTCCTTACCCGGAACCTGCTTGTCGGCGGTGAGCACCTCGATGGTGTCGCCCGATTCCAGTTTGTAGCGCAGCGGCACCATCCGTCCGTTGACCCGGGCTCCGACCAGATGATTGCCGACTTGAGAATGGATCCGGTAGGCAAAGTCGACAATCGTGGCGCCGCGCGGAAAATCCAGCACGTCGCCCTTGGGAGTGAAGACGAAGACTTCCTCGGGGAACAGGTCCTCCTTGACAGTGGAGAGGAATTCCTGCGGATCCTTCACGTTTTGCTGCCATTCGATCAGCCTGCGCAGCCAGGCGAAGCGTTCGGTTTGCTGCGGCACCCCCTCGCCGTTGCCTTCCTTGTAGCTCCAATGAGCCGCGATACCCTCTTCGGCTACCCGATGCATGTCATGGGTGCGGATCTGCACTTCCATCCGCTGGCCCCGCGGCCCGATCACGGTGGTGTGCAGGGACTGGTACATGTTGATCTTGGGCAGCGCGATATAGTCCTTGAACCGGCCCGGCACCGGCTTCCAGTTGGCGTGCACCACGCCCAGCGCTTCGTAGCATTCGCGCACCGAGTCCACGATGATCCGGAACGCGACGACGTCGTAGATTTCCTCGAACGCCAGGCTCTCCGTCTGCATCTTGTTGTAGATCGAGTAGAAATGCTTGGGTCGGCCGGTGACCTGCGCCTTGACGCCCGATTCGCCCAGGCGCTGGCTCAGGATCTGGATGACCGCATTGATATACTCCTCGCGCTCGACGCGGGTCTTGGCGACGAACGCTTTGAGCATCTGGTAGCCCGCGGGGTCGAGGTAGCGCAGCGCGGCGTCTTCGAGGTCGGATTTGAGCCAGTAGATGCCCATGCGATGAGCGAGCGGGGCGTAGATCTCGATGGTCTCGCGGGAAATTTCGACCTGACGGTCGGGCGCCAGATGACTGAGCGTGCGCATGTTGTGGAGCCGGTCGGCCAGCTTAATCAGGACCACCCGGATATCCTGCGCCATCGCGATGATCATCTTGCGGAAGTTCTCGGCCTGCTTTTCCTCCCGGCTCTGGAAAGTGATCTTCGAAACCTTGGTGACGCCGTCAACCAGCGTGGCAACCTCGGGACCGAAGAGGGCTTGAATCTCGGCGAGCGAAACGCTGGTGTCCTCGACTACGTCGTGCAGCAGTCCTGTGACGATCGAGGGGACGTCGAGTTTGAGCTGCGCGATTATCAGCGAAACGTTGAGCGGATGGATGACGTAGGGCTCGCCTGACATCCGCTTCTGCCCGCGATGCATCCGGGCCGAATACTCGTAGGCGCGGCGGATAAGAGCTTCATCCGCATGAGGATTATACGACCGGACCCGGTTTACCAGTTCCTGGAGCTTGTCGTCTTGTTTTGGGGGTTCGGCTAATTCTTCCACGGCGCGATCTCCTCGCGCAGCCGCGCAACCCTTAAGCGCTCGGCTCTGACTACAGCCCCCAGCTGCGTCAGCGAGTCGGCGAGGTTGGCGTTGACAATCAAGTAGTCGTATTCAGGATAAGCACGGAATTCCTCGCGCGCCCGGGTCAGGCGGCCGGCGATGGCGCCGGCATCCTCGGTGCCGCGTCCGCGCAGGCGGCCTTCGAGTTCCTCGAAACTGGGCGGCAGGACGAAAATCGTTACGGCGTCATCGGGATAGCGCCCGGTCAATTTGCGCGCGCCCTGCACGTCGATGTCAAGCAGCATATCGCGGCCGCCTGCGATCGCGTCCTCCAGCGGTTGGCGCGGCGTGCCATAGCAGGCGTCAAAGACCCGGGCCCATTCGGCCAGTTCGTCAGCCGCAACCCTGCGTTGAAATTCCTCCTCGCTCACGAAATGGTAATCAATCCCTTCAACTTCGCCGCTCCTGGGGCGTCTGGTAGTAAGCGAAACCGACGGCGTAAGACCGTCAATTTCCCGCACCGCGGCGCGCGAAATCGTTGTTTTGCCCGCTCCCGAAGGCGCTGAAACTATAAAGATAATCCCGCGCCGTGGTGGTAGCACCAAATCCATTATGAAGTCTATCGAAGTCAGACAGCGGTCGAAAGAGCTGTGCCGCCCACTCCGGCATTGCGATGAATCGAAAAACGGCGATCGCGGCGCCGGAGCGTTCGCTCCATGACCTTTATTCCACGTTTTGGACCTGTTCGCGCATTTTTTCCAGCTCGCCCTTCATCGCAACCGCCAGCCGTGACAACGCCGGATTTTGGGACTTGGAGCCAACGGTATTGACTTCACGACCCACCTCTTGCAGCCAGAACTCGATTTCCTTGCCCACCGGGCCTTCACGGGAGAACAGTTCGCTTAACGCCTGAAGGTGAGATTTCAGGCGGGCCAGCTCTTCGGAGATGTCGGCCCGCTGGGCGGCGACGGTGGCGTCTTCATAAAGGCGCTTCTCCTCTATCAGGCGCGGCTCGTCGTCGTTCTGGGGCCGGGCCAGCAATTCGCGCACGCGGGTCTGAAAGCCGCTGACAATCGCCAGCCGCGTCTCCTCCGCCAGCCGCGCGACCTGCTTCGTCAGGGACACAATGGTCGCCAGGCGCGCGGACAGATCGCGCTTGAGGCTGCGGCCCTCGCGCACCCGCTCCGCGTCCAGCGCTTTGAGCGCCGCAGCCAGCGCCTTGCGTCCCAGGGCGAGCTCGGGTCCGACGCTCCCCTCTTGGTCGACGATCTGGAAAATTTCCGGGCGGGTGAGCAGCGCGTCAACTCCTGGCTCTCCGGCCAGGCTCAGGCGCTTCTTGAGCCCGCGCAGCTCCTCGATATAGCTGCGCGCCAATTTTTCGTTGACGATCAGACGCCCGGTCGGCCGCGGGCCCGCGCTGCGAATCACGGCTTCGATCCGGCCCCGGCTGGCGGTCGCGCCAATCAATTTGCGCAACTCGGTTTCCTGATCGTTCCATCCGCGCGGGAGGCTGAGCTTGACCTCCAGGAAGCGTTGATTGAGCGAGCGGACCTCGGCTTGAACCTGCAGATCGTCGCGCTCGGCTTTTGCGCGGCCAAAGCCAGTCATGCTGCGCATCGCCGCGTCCTTCTCCCGAGGCATGATTGGTACAGCGCCATCGTGCTGCGCGCCATCGCTGCTAGGCTGAAAGTCCGTTCCGCTTTCGCCCGGGCCTCGGCTCCGAACGCCGAGCGCGTCGCGGGTGAACCGGCCAATTCCTCGATAGCTCGCGCCAATGCGGTGCTGTCTGATGCCGCCACTAGTAATCCGTTGTGCCGATCCTCGATCGCTTCCACCATCCCACCTGTCCGGCTTGCTATCGCCGGCAGCCCACACGCGATAGCCTCCAGCAGCGCAACTCCCAATCCCTCCATCACCGAAGGCTGAACGAAGATGTCGATTGCCCAAAATAGCGTGCGCGGATCGCCGATGCTACCTGTTAACCGCACGCTTTGGCCAAGGCCGAGCTGCCGGATCTGTTCCTTCAGTGCCGAGCGCTGCGAGCCGTCGCCGGCGATATAACAGCGAATCCCGGGAGCGGACCGTTGGAGCCCTCCCATAGCGTCCAGAAGGTAGCGATGTCCCTTGCGCAGTTCCAAGGCGCCCACCGCCCCTATCGCGATTTGGCCCGGCTCGATCCCCAAAGCTTGCCGCGCCGCGGACCTTTGATCCGCGGATGGCGGAGCAAATCGGGCGCAATCGACGCCGCTGGGTATCAGGCAGATCCGTTCGGGCGACACACCAGCGGTGCTCAGCGCCGTCGCCACGCCCTGCGAGATGGCCGCCACCCCGTCCACCGCGCGGTTGTAGAGGTAGGGAGCAAACCATCGGTTGGGCACGTAATCCATGCGTCGGGTGACAACCAAAGCGCCCGCCAGTCCCGACGCGAACGGCGCCATCGAATGGGCCCGGGAAGTATGAAAATGCACCACATCGAAGTGGTTGCGGGAAAGAAAGGCGCGCAGCCGCATCCCGGCAAGGCAGTCCAGCGCGTTGCGAATCCTGAGCGGATGGCAGACAACGTTTGCTGCGCGCGCCCGCTGCCATAGCAGTCCGTTGGCGTCGCACATCAACTCGGCGCGATGCCCAAGCCTCAACAACTCCAGGCTTAAGCCCAAAGCCTGGCTTTCCCCGCCAGCAAAGCCAAGCTCCGGATCGACGCCGACTATTCGCAGCGGCGCATCGGATGAAGTGGAACCTGTTAGCAAAATGGCGGTCTCCAGGAGGAATGGGCTCAGTCGAACAACCGGTAATACAACAGCGCGGCGACAGTGGCGACGCCGTCGCGCCATCCAATCTTCTTGCCCTCGGCATAGGTGCGGCC
>Ga0126381_100000430_pt1 | contig 45979 bp, 42 predicted proteins | sample PanSoiMetPlot_28_FD_96465 | JGI IMG/M metagenome (GOLD analysis project Ga0126381, IMG submission 96465) | Tropical forest soil microbial communities from Panama - MetaG Plot_28 | ecosystem: Environmental > Terrestrial > Soil > Tropical forest > Bulk soil | place: Panama | collected 2016-02-17 | reverse complement strand
CGTTCTTCTGTGTTCTCGACCTTCTTTGTATCCATTCGCTCTTTCTGATCAGGACCTTTTCAGTCCCGCATACTTTTCTACTAGTTTTTTGATCCCGTGGCGCTGGAAAACGACGACGAGTTTGGCGTCGTCGCCTTCGCCCTCGCGCCGCACGATGGTGCCTGTGCCGTACTTGGGATGTTCTACTACTGTACCTGTTTGGGCTGGCCGTTTTGGAGCGGGAGGCGCTTTGGGCAGCGGACGGACCGATGCGGGGCCGAATAAACCACCCTGCTGCGATGGCCGCGCGGGCGGCTTGGGCGCGATGGGAACTGCGGGAGCGGCCGGCCTGACGATGGGATTGACAGCGGGCCTTGGGGGAGCTTTCGGCGAGGCCGGCGGCGGGGACGTCGGCCGTAACGGGGTGTTGATTCCGCGTTCGCGGAAGAATTGCTGAACGTTCTCGACGGAGTTGTAAGTCTTCCCTGTATAGAGATTGCGCTTCGCGCTTTCGCGCACGCTCCAGCGCTCGGCTGTCAGATCGACGGTCGGAACGTCCGCATCTTCCTCTACTCCGATGGTGATGATGAGATTCGACGGGACCTCGCCGAGGAAGCGCGACCGGATGCTTCGCTCCTGTTCGCCGCCGCCGAATCTTCTGCGATATCTCGCCCACGACATCACGAGGCGCTTCTCGGCGCGCGTCATTCCCACGTAGCAGAGGCGGCGCTCCTCTTCCATCGCCGCCTCGCTGTTTAGAGAACGGCTGTGCGGGAAGAGTCCTTCTTCCATACCGGCCATGAACACAACGGGGAATTCGAGGCCCTTGGCGTTGTGGATGGTCATGAGGGTGATCAGGGCGGTTTCGTCGAGGGCGTCGGCATCGGCTACGAGTGCGGCGTGATCGAGGAAGTCGTCGACCGTTTCGCCGCGTTCGACGGCTTCGGCCGCGGCGTTCATCAGTTCGGTCAGGTTTTCGAGGCGCGCTTCGGCTTCGGGCGTGTTCTCCTGCTCGAGCATTTTGCGATAGCCTGTGCGATCTTCGATGAACGCAAGAGCTTCGTTGAGCGGCTTCGCGCGGACGGTTTCGGCGAGTTCCTCGATGAGGTTTTTGAACGCCGCTATCGCTGAGTGGGCGCGCGTACCGAACTGATTGGTTTCCAGCATGCGCCCGATCGCGTCCCAAAGGCTCAGGCTGTTCTCGTTCGCGTATTTTTCGGCCTGTTCGAGAGTGGTGCGCCCGATACCGCGCGCCGGCGTGTTGATGATTCGGGCGAGGCTGATCGAATCGCGCTGCGATACGGCGAGCTTGAGGTAGGCGACGATGTCTTTGACTTCGGCCCGCTGGTAGTAGCTGAAGCCCCCGACAATGTTGTAGCTGCGGTTGTAGCGGCGCAGCGCTTCTTCGATCTGACGCGACTGAGAGTTCGTGCGGTAGAGGATGGCGATGCGCCGTCCGGGATGCTGGCGGAGGATCTTCTCGATGGTGTCGGCAATGAAAAGCGCTTCGTTCTCGGCATCGTGAGCGGCATAGACGGTGACGAGATCGCCTTCATCGGATTCGGTCCAGAGCCATTTGCCTTTGCGCTCCTGATTGTTGGCGACAACGGTGCTCGCGGCTTCGAGGATGTTTTTGGTCGAGCGGTAGTTCTGTTCGAGGCGGATGGTTTTGGCTCGCGGATAATCCTTTTCGAAATCGAGAATGTTGCGGATATCGGCGCCGCGCCAACTGTAGATCGACTGATCTTCGTCGCCCACCACGCAGACGTTGTCGTGATACTGCGTCAGGAGGCGCATCAGCTCATACTGGCTGCGGTTGGTGTCCTGATACTCATCGATCATGATGTAGTTCAGGCGACGATTCCAGGCTTCGCGCGTATCAGTGTCGTGGAAGAGCAGGCGCACGCTTTCGAGAAGAAGATCGTCGAAATCGAGCGCGTTGGCTTGACGTAGCGCGCCTTCGTATTCCTCGTACACGGCGGCGACGCGGGTCATGCGCGGGTCGGTGGACCGGTTGTACATCTCCTGCGGGGTTTCTTTGTTGCTCTTCGCCTGGCTGATCTGCGAGAGAGTGGCGCGATAGGGCATCTGCTTTTCGTCGAGCCCCATGCGGCGATAGGCGGCTTTGATGATCGCGAGCTGATCCTCGTCGTCGTAGATGGAAAACGTGCGGGTGAAACCGGGGCGAATGGAGGCGAGACCAGCGCCGTCACGGCGGAGCAGGCGCACGCAGAAGGAGTGAAACGTAGAGAGCAGCGGCGCGGATTGCAGATTCGCGTTTTCGAGGAGGCGGTCGATGCGCGCGCGCATTTCGGCGGCGGCTTTGTTGGTGAATGTGACCGCGAGAATGGACGAGGGCGGCACGTGTCGCGCGGTGATCAGGTGCGCGATACGGTGCGTGATGACTTTGGTTTTGCCGCTGCCCGCGCCTGCGAGGATCAGCACCGGACCTTCGGTGGCTTCTACGGCTTCACGCTGTTGGGGATTGAGACCCGAGAGGAAATCCACTACTGATACATTTTCGCATTCGATGTTTCGGCGCTCATTTGGCTTTGGACATGCCGATGTCGGCCATCCAGTGCTGAAGGCGCTGTGTCCAGGTCGAGTAGACTACGTTCGGCCCCGGATGGCTTCGCGGGCCGAAACCGTAGCCGCCGCTATTGAACTTGGGCGCTCGGCCTGCTTGACCAAGAACCTGGATGCGGCTTCGCTGGATTTCTACGGATGGTCTTCGAGCACGGTGACTTTTCCCGTGTCGAGGGCGTAATCGGCGGCGACGACTTTCAGTTCGTTTCGGTCCACCGCCTCTTTCAGTAACGGTTCGGATTGACGGATCTGGCGCGCGACGCGACGCGAGTTTTCGAGGACGCAAAGGTGAATCCTGTCGCCGGACAGATTGGCTGTGGCCTCAACAGAGGGTTGAATAGCGGCGACCAACGCCGAAAGATGGCCGGGAGCCTTTCCGCCTTCGACGGCAGCCGTCACCGCGCCGCAGCTTTCATGCGCCAGAACGACAACCAGTTTTGTTCCGGTGTGCTCGACGGCGTATTCGATACTGGCCAAAACCGCGTCGTCCACGATGTTGCCGGCTACGCGGATGACGAATAGATCGCCCAAACCCTGGTCGAACACCAGTTCGGGTGGAACGCGGGAATCCGCGCAACTCAGGATGACCGCGAATGGGTGCTGCGTGCTTACTAATTCCTTACGGCGGGCCAGGGTTTCATCGGGATGCTGTTCCTTGTGACGTATATACCGCTGATTTCCTTGAAGTAGTTTGTTCAGCGCGGCATCTGGCGACAACGCGGGCGGCGCCGGCTGCGCCCAAGCTGTGCTGGAGAGAAAAGCAATGAGGGCGATCAAGCGTCTGATCATGGGCATCAGATGCCCCGCACCCGCGACAGGATCAGTAATTCGGAAGGGCTCCTAGCTGGCCGGATAGCCGGGGCTGTGCTTGATCTCGCGAATTTGCAGGATGTGGCGCTGGGAGTGCGCCGAAATCATAAGCAGCCACTGGTAGCCGTCGCGGCTCCACTCAGGAATCATGTGGAGGCGCCAGTCCTCCTGAGTGGTTTTGATGTAACTCAGCATGGTCGCTCGGAGTGACTCGAACGCCTCCAAGGCAGGGGCGATGTCGTCATATTTCGATTTTGGCGTTTCGGAGGGGACGGTTTTGTCCCGGTTGGTGCGGTCAATGCCGTACCACATGCGGTCGATGTCTTCGCTGGGCGATTCCTCCTTGGTCGCGCGCGCTTTCATCGATTTTTGATACAGCGCCCAGTATTCAGGCTCGGCGAGGGTGAGGTGCTCGACGCAGTCGAGGATGTTCCAGGACATCGGCGAGGGACGGAAATGGAGTTGCGCGGACGAAAGATGCGAAACCTCGTCCGCAAGCCAGCTATTCGTCATTTCGAAATGGGCAATGAGGCGCTGGCGGTCGAGCGGATCAGGTTGCGCGGCGGCGAGGGGCGAGGCGCAGAAAATGATGGCGGCCAAAGCGGAGACGATATTGCTGCGGTGCACCATAACAGGACTATACGCGGCAAAGTAGCTTTGGCGCCGGATTTCTGAGATACTGAGTACGCTCTGGCTTCTTCCGTCCGCCAGCCGGATGAGGCTTTTTACCCCGACTCAGTCTAAACGCCTCAACGAGGTGATGGGATTCCTGTTCCTTGCAGCGGGCATTCTCGTCCTCCTGAGCTTCGCGTCGTTTCATCCGTCCGATCCGTCGTGGAATACCATCTCTGAGGCCAAAGGCGCCGAGAATCTGATCGGGCCCGCGGGCGCTTGGGTGGCCGACGCTTTTCTGCAGGCTTTCGGGCTTGCGGCGTTCGTTTTTCCGGTGCTGATGTTCGCGCTCGGATGGAAGTGGATCCGCTCGGAAGCGCTCGCGGCGCCCGCCGTGAAAATCGTCGGCAGCGCAGTTCTGGTGCTTTCAGCTTGCGGCGCGGCAGCGCTTCTGCCCGACTGGCGGCTGTTCGATCGCACGGTGATGCCGGGCGGCGCCGCCGGTTTTCTGGTGGCCCGTATCCTACGTCAGTCTCTGAATTTTGCCGGAACAGCCGTTGTTCTGGCGACGGCGCTGATCATTTCGGTATATCTGGTTTCCGCGTTTTCCCTCGCGACGCTCGAGCGATGGCTGGCTCCGTTCGCGAGGTTGTTCCGGGGGATTCGGGATCGTTGGCGTGGCTTCCTCGAGCGGCGGCGTGAGGCGGCAATCCAGAAACAGCGGGAGAGGGCGGAACGGAAAGAGAAGGCGCGTCCGAAACCGGCAGCGGCGCCTGTGGCCGTTCCGCTGAATTCTGTGCCTGCCGCGCCGATTGTCGATCTGCAGGCGACGCGGCGGACGCAACCTGTGGTCCCGGCGACGGATCAGGAGACGTTGCCGTGGGAAGACGCTCCGGCGCCTGTTGCGCCTGCGGCCCCGGCGCCGCCGGCGGAGCCGGAAACGGCGGGTGAGATTCCCATTTGCAGGCTCGATGAGAAGCCTGAGGAATCGAATGTGGTGGAGTTTCCGTTTTCGAAGCCAAAGACGAAGGTGGCGCAGACCAAGCTTCCGACGCTTTACCGCCTGCCTTCAACCGAGCTATTAAATGAGGTCCCGCAGCGTTCCGCGTTCGACGAGCAGGAACTCAAGAACACGGCGGCGGCGATTAAAGCAAAATTCGAGGAATTCAACGTATTCGGCTCGGTCGTGCAAATCAACCCCGGTCCTGTGGTGACGACGTTCGAGTTCAAGCCTGAAGCGGGCATTAAGTACAGCCGTATTACAACGCTGACCGAGGATCTTTGCCTGGGTTTGCAGGCCGAGTCGATCCTGATTGAACGTATTCCCGGCAAGCCAACCGTCGGAATTGAAGTGCCCAATGTTAAGCGCGAACTGATCAGCCTGCGCGCTGTGCTCGAGTCTGAGGAGTTTGAGAACTCGGCGTCGCACATGACGATATCGATGGGCAAAGACATCAACGGGCGGATCAAGGTCGCGTCGCTCGAGACCATGCCGCACCTGCTGATCGCGGGCTCGACGGGTTCGGGCAAGTCCGTAATGATCAATTCGCTGATCATGTCGATCCTGTACAAGTCGACGCCCGATGAAGTGCGCATGATCATGGTGGATCCGAAGCGCGTCGAACTTGGGATGTATGAGGGCGTCCCGCATTTGCTGACGCCTGTGATCACGGACCCGAGGAAGGCGACGAACGCGCTCCGCAACGCGGTCGGCGAGATGGAGCGGCGTTTGCGGCTGCTGGCGGAGCATGGCGCGCGGAATATCGATCAGTTCAACAAGAAGGTAAGGACGCTGCAGGGACAGCCACGCAGCCTGTTCGAAGATCCGCAGGAGTCCCCGGGCGAGGAACTGAAGCCGCTTCCCTACATTCTGATCCTGATCGACGAGTTGGCCGATCTGATGATGCTCGAAGGGCGGAACGTGGAAGAGTCGGTCACGCGGTTGGCGCAGATGGCGCGCGCGGTGGGGATGCATTTGGTGCTCGCGACGCAGCGCCCGAGCGTTGACGTGATCACGGGCATCATCAAGGCGAACTTCCCGGCGCGCATCAGCTTCCGGGTGGCGACGCGCGTGGACAGCCGCACCATTCTCGACGTGATGGGGTCAGAACATCTGCTGGGCAAGGGCGATATGTTGTTCCTGCCGCCAGGGTCATCCCGCCTGACGCGTGTGCATGGCGCGTTCGTGACGGAGAACGAGATCAATTCGGTGGTCGAGTTCTGGAAGGCCCAGGCAAAGCCGGAGTACGATCAGTCGTTCCTGCTGGCTCCGCCGAACGAGGACGGCGAGGTGGAGATTGAGGACGAGTCGAACGGCGATCAGGACCCCATGTATGAAGACGCGCTGCGGGTGGTGCTCGAAATGGGGAAGGCATCGACTTCAACTTTGCAGCGGCGATTGCGGCTGGGATACGGGCGGGCAGCCCGGATTCTGGACATGATGTACCGGGATGGCGTGATCGGGCCCCCGGACGGCAGCAAGCCGCGGGAAGTGCTGAAACGACCGGAATGGCTTCGGGAAGTGGATACCGTCTGATTCCTCTGATATAGTTGGCCCATTCCTTGGGGTGATACTGATGCCTGTCCGTAAGACCCCGGCGCCTCGTACGCGGGATCTGACTCACACGCTGGTTGCCGGACTAAAAGAGATCATTTCGAGCGGTGAACTGCAGCCCGGCAGCAAGCTTCCTCCCGAACGAGAACTGGCGAAGCGCTTCGGCGTGAACCGGGCGTCGATCCGCCAGGCCCTGAAGGCGCTGGATGTGATGGGTATTGTCCATCAGCGCGTCGGCGACGGGACGTATCTGACAAACGATGCTTCGACGACGCTTCGGGCGCCGCTGGATTTCCTGATCCTGGTTGATGGGATCACGTTTCAGGAGTTATTCGAGGCGCGCAGGATCGTGGAGCCGGAGCTGGCGGCGCGTGCGGCGCGGCGGCGGACCGACGAGGACATTGCCGAGCTTGAGAGTACGCTGGCGGCGATGAATCCGGACATGGATACGCGCGAACTGGCGGACCAGGATCTCCGTTTCCACGAGATCATCTGGCGGGCGTCGGGGAATCGGGTTTGCCAGCGGATGTTTTCGTCGCTGCACCGAGCGTTATCGCGCAGCCTGACCGTAACGACCTCGCTGAGAGACGACGGCACGCCGATGTCGGCGCATTCGGAGATCTGCGATGCAATCAGGGCCGGAGACGACGAACTTGCCCGCAGGCTGATGTTCGATCACCTGCTGCAGGGCGAGAGCACGATTCTAAAGGCGACTGCAGCGGCGAGTCCGGCGGCGCCGACGGAACCGGTCACGGTCTGACTGGTAGCATACGCGCCACGAGGTTTTGTATCACCAGCGCCCGGACAGGGATACCTGGCCTGATGCCCGGGCGCAGTAAGTTCGGATCATTATTAACCCTCTCAAATTGACACTCAGTTTGGCGCTGGCCGTCGCATTCGCGGGGCTGGCGCCGGCCCTGGCCGGGGACTCCGCGCCAAATTCGACAAGACCTGCGGTGAAGGCCGCTCCGCAGCGCGGCCTGACCGACGCTCAGATTGAGCGGAACATCCGGGCGCGGCTGGCGAAATCGAAGATGGCCGCGACGGAACACTTTACAGTCACGGTGCAGAACGGCGTCGCGATTCTGGAAGGCAAGACCAATGTGATTCAGCATAAAGGCGTCGCGACCCGCCTTGCGAAGTTGGGCGGCGCGCTGGCCGTGCAGAACCATATCCAGATTTCTGAGGAGGCTAAAGCGAAGGCTGCGGCGCGGCTGGCCAAATATCGAACACCCGACGGCGGTCCGGTGCGCGCAACGGTTGTTCCGGCGGGGAAATGAATCAAGCTACTCTGATGAAAGAGCGCGATCGCATGGAAGTGCATTTCAGTCCTGAAACCGAAGCAAGGTTGACTCGGTCTGCCGCGCAGCAAGGTCGCGCGGCGAATGATCTCGCGCAGGAGATCATTACCCGGTTTTTCGAGGATGAGGCTCGCTTTGTCGAGGCCGTGAAGCGCGGAGAGGCTGCACTCGATCGGGGCGAGTACCTGACTCATGAAGAAATCGGACAGCGCCTCCGACGCTTTCTGCAATCTTGAGGCAGATTCGCTGGTCTGTGCTGGCGGCAGATGACCTTGAGCGCATCTGCGACAACATCGAGTTTGACAATCCCGCGGCCGCCCGTCGAGTCGCCAAAGCAATATATGGCGGATGTGCACGCCTCAAAGACTTCCCGTACCTTGGACGTGTCAGTTGCCGGATGTCCGGATATCGCGAACTGATCTTTTCCTCTCTTCCCTATGTTGCCGTGTATCGCGTAACCGACGCCGCCGTAGAGATCAACCGCATATTTCATGGGGCGCAGAATTGGCCGTAAGGGGCGGGTGAAGAATCCATCGCATAAGATTGGATCGGATGAGAATTCTGCTTGCGCTTTTGCTGGGCGCGATGATGGCGCAACCTGCGCCGCGCCCGGCGCCCGAGTTGGCGATTCACCGAATCGGCGCGCCGGATCTGAAGCTCAGCGCATATCGGGGGAAGACGGTTCTGCTGGCCTTTCTGAACACCGGCTGTCAGCATTGCCAGCATTTTGCTCAGGAACTCGCGGGGCTTCAGAAGGACTACGCGCCCAAAGGCGTTCAAGTGCTCGCGGTAGTCTTCGATGCGAATGCGAAGGCCGGCATGGCCGACTTTGAAAAAAAGTACGTGCGCGGTTTCCCGCTGGGATATTCGGATGAAGCAACCGTGCTCGCGTGGCTGGGGCCGATTGCCGAGCAGGGATATTTCGTCCCCATTGTGGCGTTCGTCGATCGCCGTGGCGCGATCCAGAGCGAGCACCTCGGAGACGACAACCTCTTTCAGGACCCCGAAACGAATATCCGCCACAAACTGGATCAGCTTACGAAAGCGACACGCTGAATCGCTGCTACACTGAGCCACAGAGTGGCGGAACTCGAGATCAAGCCGACAGCCGGCGCGCAGGCCCGGGTCGCGTCTGTTCTCATTTCGGCGATACTCATTACGGGTGCGCTGGCCTACCTGCTGACCGGCGGAGGCCGGGTGCTGTTCGCCTCCAAATCCACGCTTTATACGTACGTGCCGGATCTGGAGGGACTGCAGAAGTCCGCAGAAGTTCGTCTGAGCGGGATTCCCATCGGGAACGTAACGAATATCGATCTTTCCGGGTTGGTCGATCCCCAGCGCATCGTGAAGATCGAGATGCGGGTGAACACCGAGTTCCTGAGGAATATTCCATCGGACTCGGAGACCAGCATCACGGCCGACAACCTCGTCGGATGGCAGTTCGTTTCCATTGACGAAGGAACGAGTCCAATTCCCGTTCATCCGGACGGGACGTTGCGCAGCGAACCTCTGAAGCAGGCGGCGGACCGCGCGGACCTGATCAAGTCTCTGCAGGCCGAACTACGGCAGGTAGACGATCTCCTTACGCAGATGACTTCCGAAGACACCCCGGTCGGGAAGTTCGTCAAGGGCGAAGAGGACTACGATCGCGTACTGGCGCGCATCGCCTCGTTCAATCACGCGCTGCGCACGTTTGAATCGCCCACGAATTCGCTGAGCCAGGGTCTCTTTTCCGACGAGCTTTATAATCGCGCGATTACCTATATCCACAACGCGGATGACATGCTCTCGGCGATTCAGCGGGGTGAGGGCGCGAACGGGCGGCTGTTCGCGAGCGATCAGCAATACAATGACTTTCTTCGAACATTGCGCGACCTACGGGGATCGCTGGCGGACCTACGGGCGGGAAAGGGCGCTCTCGGATCGTTTGTGGCCGACGATGCGCAGTACCGCAATCTTCGGAAGCTGCTTGCGCAGACGGACGCCATGATCGCCTCTGTCAATTCGGGCGGCGGGCCGGCGGGACAATTGCTGATTAACGCGCAGGTCTACGAATCGCTGGTGGGGTCTCTGAACGGCGTAAGAGAAATGCTGCGGGACTTCCGCGAACATCCACAGAAATATCTGCGCTATAAGGCATTCTGAACGCGCCAGCGGCGTTGACCGATCGCAGGCCGTGGGCTAAACTTGGCACGTCCGGATCAGCCATGATGGATGTTCTGCTGGCCCATTCGTTTTTCTTAAAAAACGACGCCAGACAGGTTGAAAAGATGAAGCCGTATCCTCCGCTGGGCACGCTCTACGCGGCGAGCCATTTGCGGTCGCACGGGTACGAAGTCGCGCTTTTCGACGCGATGTTGTCTGAGGGAATTCACGAATTTCAGGAGAGGCTGAAGGCCACGCGGCCAAAGATTGTCGCGTTTTACGAAGATCAGTTCCACTTTCTGAATAAAATGTGTCTCAATCATAGTCGGCAGGCGCTTTGCCGGATGAGCGAGATCGCTCGCGCGCACGGGGCGACGGTGATCGCGTCGGGATCGGACCTGAGTGATCATCCGGAGGCGTATTTCCGGCATGGTGTCGAGTACGTGCTCGCGGGCGAAGCCGATCATACGCTGATCGAACTGGTGAACGTTCTCACAGGGCGGAGCCGGGAAGGGATCGATTCCATCCCGGGGGTTGCGATGCCGCAGATGTCGAATCCGCTGGATGTGCGAAAGACGCAGTCGCGTCATCCGGAACGGCACCCAGACACTTTTCCTTTTCCCGCATGGGACCTGCTGGATGCCGAAAAATATCGGGAAGTCTGGCGAGCGGCTCACGGCTACTTCAGCGTCAACATGGTTTCGACGCGCGGTTGCCCGTTTCACTGCAATTGGTGCGCGAAGCCGATCTGGGGCCAACGCTATGCCATGCGCTCCCCGGCGAATGTTGCGGAGGAGATGGCGCTGATCAAGCGCACGATCCGGCCGGACCATGTCTGGTTCGCGGACGACATCTTCGGGCTGCAGCCGAAGTGGGTCGCGGAGTTCGCGCGCGAGGTGGCGGCTCGGGACGCTTCGATTCCGTTCATGATTCAGTCGCGGGTGGACCTGATGACGGATCAGGCCGTGGACGCGCTCGCGCGAGCGGGCTGCGTGGAGGTCTGGCTGGGGGCGGAAAGCGGCAGCCAGCGGATACTGGACGCGATGGACAAAGGCACGCGAGTCGCCGATATTCCGGTGGTTCGGGAAAAGCTTCGGCGCGCTGGAATTCGCGCCTGCTTTTTCATTCAGTTCGGGTATCCCGGCGAGACCATCAACGAAATCATGGAAACCGTTCGCATGGTGCAGGAGTGTCTGCCGGACGACATCGGAGTGAGCGTGAGCAATCCGCTGCCGGGGACGCGTTTCCACGAGATGGTCAAAGCCGACCTGGGCGAGAAGGATCACTGGGAAGAAAGCAACGACCTGGCGATGATGTTCCAGGGGACTTACCGGACTGACTTTTACCGTGCCTTGCACAAGCTGCTGCATCGGGACCTGGAAACCCGGCAACGGATCGCGCGAGACCCGGGCTGCGAGGAGAGCCGCGCGGCGATGAAGGCTCTGGAGGCGCAGTGGGACGCGATGATCGCGAGCGAAGCGAATCACCGCAGCGCCAATCCCACGCCGTTCCGCAAGAGATACGAACTGATCGAGGCGCCCGACCTGAGCCGGCGCTGGAACTGAGATGAGCGACCTGCTGCTGACGCACGGGTACTTCCTTTTCGAAGACGAGAAGGAGATACAGATCATGCGTCCCTATCCGACGCTGGGCGTGCTCTATGTTTCGGCATGGCTGCGACGCGCGGGATTCGACGTTGAGATTTTCGATTCCACGTTCGCGTCGCGGGCGCAGCTTTACGAAAGGCTGGCGCAGGGGCCGGGCGTCATCGGGATTTATACGAATCTGATGACGCGGCGCGCGGTGCTCGACATCGCGGCGGAGGCGAAGAAACACGGATGGATTGTAGTGCTGGGCGGTCCGGAGTCGGCCAATTACCCGTCGGAGTATCTCGCGTCGGGCGGCGATGTGGTCGTGATCGGCGAAGGCGAAACGACGATGGAAGAGTTGTTGCCTGCGCTCGCCGCGAACGGCCCGCACCGGCTTCACGGCGTGGCGGGAACGGTGTTCCGCGACGAGACGGGGGCGTTGATCACCAATCCCGAGCGCGAGAAGATCGCGAATCTGGATAGCATTCCCTGGCCCGACCGGGCGCGCATCGATCAGGCCCGCTATGTGGATGTATGGCGCGAAAAGCATGGGATGGGCAGCGTGAATCTGATCACAGCCCGCGGATGTCCCTATAAATGCAATTGGTGCTCGCATGCGGTCTTTGGCTACACGCACCGGCGCAGAAGTTATCTTGATTGCGCGAACGAGCTTGAGCACATCATAGAGATCTGGCGTCCCGATCAGGTCTGGTATTCGGATGACGTGTTCACGATTCATCATGGCTGGCTGTTCGATTACGCAAAGGAACTGAAGCGGCGCAACCTCCGCGTGCCGTTCGAGACTATTTCGAGAGCCGACCGGATGATGAAGGACGAGGTGCTCGAAACGCTCGCGCAAATGGGCTGTTATCGCATCTGGATCGGTTCGGAGAGCGGAAGCCAGCGGATTCTGGATGCGATGGAGCGCGGCGTGAAGGTCGAACAGGTGATCTGGGCGGCGCAGGCGGCGAAGCGTTACGGCATTCAGGTGGGCATGTTTCTGATGTGGGGCTACCCCGGCGAGCAGATCGACGACATTGCGGCGACCGTCGATCTGGTGAAGAAGTGTCAGCCCGAGATCCATCTCACGACGGTGGCCTATCCGATCAAGAACACCGGATATTTCCGGAAGGCGTCGGATCTGGTGGTTCTGGATAAGGCATGGGCCTCCGCTACGGATCGCGATCATCGGATTCGCGGACGGCATTCGCGGGCTTATTACAAACATGCGGACTCGTGGCTGAATAACGAGGTCGAGGCCGCGCGTATTCGGAACGAAAATCCGGATGAAGCGGAGCGGCGTTTCGCTGAGGCAATGCGGGCGCGTGAATCGATGATGGCCGTCGCGTCTGAAATGGAGGCGTGAAGTTGCCTTCCGCGGTTTCGGCCTTTGATGCGATCGCCGCGGATTACGACGCTTCGTTTACCGGGACAGCAATCGGGGCGCGTATGAGACAGGCGGTGTGGCGGCGGTGCGCCGCGCGATTCGCGCCAGGCTCGCGCGTGCTCGAGATGAACTGCGGGACGGGTGAGGATGCATTGTGGATGGCCCGGCGGGGAGTCGAAGTGCTCGCGACGGATATTTCACCCCAGATGCTGCGGCAGGCCGAGGCCAAGGCGGCGAACTACGGCGCGTCGGTGCGACTGCAATTTCGACCGCTTGCGTGGGAGGATCTCGGATCGTTAGATGGCGGGCCTTTTGACGGGCTTTTTTCCAATTTCGGCGGGCTGAACTGCGTCACGGATCTTGATCTGGTTGCGCGGTCGGCTGCGGGCCGGTTGCGGAGCGGCGGGGTCGCGATGCTTTGCATCATGGGCCCGGTTGTTCCCTGGGAGTGGATCTGGTTCGGCTTGCGCGGCGAACCGAAGAAGGCGTTCCGGCGGTTACGGCGCGGTGGCGCGGAATGGTCAGGGATTCCGATTCGCTATCCCTCCATCGGGCGGGTTCGCCGCGCTTTTTCGCGCGACTTTCGGACGCTGCGCGTTTCGGCCATCGGCGCTCTGCTGCCGCCGCCCTATACCGAGCCACTGCTTGGCAGGTTCCCTGCGTTGATCCGCGTGTTCGATGCGATTGAGCGGCGCTGCGAATCCGTTTGGCCTCTGCCGTACCTGGCTGACCATTACCTGTTGGAACTGGAACGCCGTTGATCGCGCTCGCTTGTCCTCAATGCCGCCTGGCGTTGACGGGCGACGCCTGCCCCGTGTGCGGGCGGAGCTATGAAGAGCGAGGCGGCATCCGGCGAATGATTCGCGAAGATCGTGCGCCAGTGATCGATACCTTCCTCGCGGATTACACGAAAATTCGGCTTGCGGAGGGGCGTGGTTCGGACGATCCGTCGTTCTACCGCAATCTGCCGCAGTGTCCGCCGGATCATCCGACAGCGTGGCAGTGGTCGATTCGCCGCCACACGTTCGATTGCCTGCGCTCGCGGGTGCTGCCTATGCTGGGGGCGCATCGTCGGGCGCTGGACCTGGGCGCGGGGACAGGATGGCTGAGCAACCGGCTGAGTTTGCTTGGCCATGAACCTTGCGCGGTGGATCTGAGCTGCGACGACCGCGATGGGTTGGGCGCCGCGCGGCATTTTCAGACAAGGTTTCCGAGAATTCAGGCCGAATTCGATGCGCTACCCTTTCCCGATGCGGCGGTGGATGCCGTAATCTTCAACGCCAGCCTGCATTACTCCACCGATTATTCAAAGACGCTCTCCGAGGCGCTGCGGGCGCTCGCGCCGGGTGGCGCGCTCATTGTGCTGGAGACTCCGGTGTACCGCCGGGAGGACAGCGGAAGGCGGATGGTGGAAGAGCGCCATGAGATGTTCCGCAAGCGTTACGGCACGCGATCGGACTCCGTGCCAAGCCAGGAGTATCTGACCTGGCGGAAGATTGCCGCGCACGGGCTGGAACTGAACCTTGAATGGAAGGTCGTCTGGCCCTGGTACGGATGGAAATGGGCGATGCGGCCCTGGGCGGCGCGTCTTAAACGGAAGCGCGAACCCAGCCGGTTTCCGATTCTGGTGGCATTTCGTCCGCGCCCTCAGCGGCCGTGTTAAATAACCTGCTGTGCATCGTCGCCACTGACGCAGGCGGCAATGGAATCATGCGATCGGTGACGAAAGCCCATCCGACGCGACTGGGCGCACACGCTTAGCTGTTCGTCTAAAAGAAAGCATCGCTGCGATCCGTGCGTCAGTACCATCTGCGGGACGCTTCGAATCGCGCATGCATGGACTCACAATTGGCCGCACCGCTATTGCCGCCGCGCTCGTCGCGGGGACGGTAGCGATCCACTCATTCGGTTCCTTCTATCTGTTCTGGCGGATGGACCGAAAAAAGCGCCAGGCTGAGGGGAAGTCGCTCAAATACTCGCGGATCACCCTGGATTTGACTGGCGTGGTGCTTTCTCTGCTTTTGCTCCACGTGGTGGAAGTGTCCTTATGGGCCGGATTTTACACTCTGGCGCAATGCCTGCCGAATTTCGGGACCGCAGCCTACTTCTCCCTGGTTACGTACGCTACCGTGGGTTACGGAGATGTGGTGTTGGTCGAGAATTGGAGACTGCTGGCGGGCGTCGAAGGTCTCGCCGGGATTCTGATGACAAGCTGGTCTACCGCCATCCTCATCGCGAACGTGCAGTGGGTCTACACCATCCTGCATGAACGGTGGGAGAAGAGTCTCCTGGAGAAGGGTTCGCCCAAGGGAAGCGAGTGACGATTGTCCCTCTCGTTTTTCTGGCCTGCCTCCTGTTTCTTTTCAGCCTGGTTTCGGAGCGGACTAAGCAGACTTGGATCACGGCGCCGATGGTTTTCACGGCGGCAGGGATTCTGGCCTTTCCTTTCGTGCCCCAGGCGCTTCTGGAGCCCGAGGACTGGGGCACGTTTCTTCACATCGCCGAACTGGGGCTCGTGCTGCTTCTCTTCACCGAGGCGTGCCACCTCGATTTCCATATCCTGAAGATCATCCACGCGTTTCCGGCGCGCTTATTGAGCGTGGGAATGCTGCTCACCATCGTCGCCGGCGCAGCGGCGGCGAAACTTGTGTTTCCTCAACTTGCAATCTGGGAAGCGGGCATTCTGGGAGCGATTCTCGCCCCAACCGACGCCGGTCTCGGGCAGACGATCATCACTAGCCCCTGCGTTCCGGTCAGCGTCCGCAAAGCGCTCAGCGTGGAAACGGGCCTTAACGACGGGCTCGCTGTCCCGTTCCTTATGTTCTTCATAGCGCTTGCTGCGGCGGAGATGGGCGTAGCTTCCGGAAGTCTCCCCAGGCTCATCACGGAACAGCTTGGCCTTGGCGCTCTAACCGGATCGGTCATCGGAATCGCGGGTGGCTGGCTGATGGGCATGGCATCCCGCAAGCACTGGATGGAGAAGCCGTTTCGGCCGATCGCTGTGACCGCACTGCCTTTGCTCTGCATGATGATCTCCGAAGCGGTCGGGGCAAGCATGTTCATAGCCGCTTTTGTGGCGGGTCTGGGAGTCCAGCGGGGATTCCGTGAAGCCGGTCAGCTAAGCGTGGAATTCGCGGAGACCTGGGGACAACTGATCAATCTGACAGTGTTTTTTCTTTTTGGGATGGTCGTCGCGCGGGACTGGCGCGATTTCAGCGCGCCTGCAGCATTGTACGCGGCGCTTAGCCTGACTGTCGTCCGGATGATCCCGGTAGCGATCTCGCTCATCGGCTGCCGCCTCAGCATCGCCACCGTTCTTTTTACGGGCTGGTTCGGCCCGCGCGGGCTAGCTTCGATCGTGCTGGGGCTGGTCTATCTGGAACAGGAGATCAATCTCCCAGGAGAGGCGGCGATTCAGACAGCAGTGACAATGACGGTTGCTCTCAGCATTGTTGCCCACGGGCTCACCGCCGTGCCGGGAGCGAGTCTCTACGCGCGTCGTGTAGAGCGCCTTGGCGCTTTGGCTCCAGAGCGCGCGGACGTGGCCAGCCAGCCTGCCTAATCACAAGATTTGCATCAACGACCGCTTGCGGCCATCAGAAAAGCCCCTGAAGAAAGGCGGGGGGTTGGCATGAACATCGGCCGTTTTCCTTTCGCCACCCGTCTGATTCTCGTCGTGTCCGTGATTGCCCTCTGCGGTTGCGAGAAACTGACTCCGCACGATACGAAGAGCCTGCTGATTCCGCACCTTCAGAGGTCGGAGGTCTTTGGCTTCCTTGCGGGTCTGGGCACTACGTGCGCCGGGCTGCCGGATCTGATTACGATGCTGAAGCGCCGGTCGGCGGCGGGGATGAATCCCCGAATGGCGGCGATTACGGGGACCTTTCAGCTCCTTTGGTGTTACTACGGACTGCTCATTCTTTCCCGGCCCGTGGTCGGCTGGAACATCATAGGGTTTCTCATCAATATGCTGACTGTATTTGCGTACCGCCGGTTCTCGAGAAGGGCGTAAACAAGCTGAAGGTCGCTGTTCGGCGGGCGTTAAGGCTCGCGAATCCGAGAAAGCCTGATTACGAATCGATTACCCGGGAACGCTGCATCAGGATAGTATCCAGCCAACGTTCGAATTTGAAGCCTACTGACTGAAGGCGGCCCGCATGCCGGAAACCGAATTTCTCGTGCAGGCGGATTGACGCTGGGTTATCTGTATCGCCGATGACCGCGATCATCTGTTTCGCGCCGTGCGCCTCACATCGGCGATTAGTTCGGGCAGAAGAAGTTTGCCGATTCCCTGTCCCAGGTGATTCGGATGGATGTAGATGGAGTCTTCCAGCGTGAAGCGATAAGCCGCTCGAGGCCGATAGGGCGTCGCATATGCATATCCCTGAATTTCCCCCGAGACGTCAGCGACCAGCCAGGGCAGGCCGCGTGACAAGACCTCGGACCATCGGCGGGTGATTTCCTTCGCATCGGGAGGTTCCGTTTCGAACGTGGCGACGCCGTGAAGAACGTAATGGGCGTAAATGGCGGCGACCGGCGCGACGTCGGCAACCGTCGAAGGACGGACGAGGATGTCAGCCATCCGGGCAATATAGCTGGAGGTGTGGGGATTCCGGGAAGAAGGCTCTGGGCGCGGAAGCGGGGCCGCGCCCAGATCGGTCAGAGGCTATTTGAATTGGGGCACGAACGTCGATCCGCCAAGATCGGCGTCGGTGAAGCCGAAGACGAAGAACTGATTCGGATTCGGAATGGGCGGTACATCGTTCGTGGCGAGAACGAAATCGTTGTCGTTCGCCACCCAGAGCGTGTACAACGGAACGGTATTTCCCGTCTTATCAGTGGTCTTCAGAGTGGGTCCGAACGTGATCCCCTCAATCTTGGCCGGGATGTCCTTGGTCGGATCGAGACCCACGCCCACCAGAGCCTGTACGATATCCAGGAACAGCGTTTTGGCGACAACGTTCTGCACGGCAGTGATGCCGTCCATTGCGCTGATGTCGGTCGCTCCGTTCAGATCGATCTTGAAAGGCTGCTTGACCCGCGCGTCATTGCTGGTCAGGTTGTTGCCGCCTTCGCGTCCGCGCCCGTCGCGTTCATCCACCAGGAATTCATGGTTGTTGAGCGCGAGGATGTCGCTCACGCCGGAGCCGGTGGTGAGCAGATAGCCGTATTGGTGGGTTACGGTGGCCGAGGCGATATCAACGGTGACGATCCGGAGGAGGTTGGCCGCGGGCTTCTTGCCTTTGGAATCCAGTTCGTTGGCATCCTGCAGCAGGGCGTTCTGCATGATCCCCACCAGCGTCTTGCCATCCGGCGTGATCGCAAGGCCTTCCATTCCTTTGTTGGCTGTGCGCCCCACAGTATTGTTGGCGATTTCGTTAGCGCCGATGGGCGAGCAGAGCGGTACGTAGAAATTGTCCGGCATTTTGAAGAAGCGCGTCCTTCTGCCGGTGCTTCTGTCGAACCCATAAATGTAGGGCCCGTACTCGTCCGAGATGTAGACGGTTTGTCCATCATTGGACACGCGGATGCTCTCAGAATCGAAGCGCGCATCGAGCGGGGCGCCGGAGTTTTTGGTCGGATCGAAGTTGTCCGACCGGCCGGTGAAGAAATGCTGGAGGCTGGTGTTCACCGCCGGCGCGCCGGAGCCGACGCCAAGGCCCGCGCCCGTTCCGTAAACCAGTTTGTCCGGGCTCCAGAGCAGAGTCGTGGACTGCATCATGGATACGAGATTGAAGGGCAGGCCTTTTCCCGTCGTGTTCCGGCTTAGGCCCATCCGGATCGTGTGGAATCGATTGATATAGCTGTCGGTGTCATCGATCGCAGAGTCAAACGGCATTGCGTTGGGGCCGCGGTCGGGCAGCGCGAGGTAGGTGTCAGCCGAAACGTAGGTCAGTCCGGAACCAAGCCCGCCCAGCAGGTTCGCGGGAGCTTGATTTTCGAGCTTATACGTCAGGCCGGAGAGGTCTACATTGCTGCCAGCGCTGGTCTGTGTCAGATTGCCGATTGCGAGCACGGTGATCTGAGCGTTGGACTGAGCCGCGATCATTCCGGCCGCCAAAAGAACAAGCGAAGAGTTTCGGCGCACAAATGTCATTGATATTTCCTGGGATTAACGATTAATTAAGAGGGGTCGAAGGCTATCTTACTGACGCGCCAGAATAAGCGTCAAATAAATATTTGATTACAATGCGGCGACTGGCGCACGACGAAGTTGCTACGGAAAAGCAATTCGGCTTATAGAATCGTGGAGGCCATGAATCACACTGCGATGCGAAGAAGAGCGCGGCTGTGGAGCAGTGTCGCGCCACAGACCGCCGCGGCAGCCAAGCCCGCGGCGCTCGATATCAGAGAGATCCGTCATTTCCCGGTCCGAGAGCCGGGATCGGGCAATCGCTATTCGCTGCTGAAGGTGACGACGCGGTCCGGACTCGTCGGATGGGGCGAATGTAAGTACGATCCGGGCGCGGACCTCAAAGCAGTGCAGTCGGAGTGGGTCGGCAAGCAGGCGAATGCCCATTCGACTATCGCGCCTTCGACGCCGTTTCGCGCCGCGCTCGATATCGCGATGCTCGACATTCTCGGGAAGGCTGCGAATGCGCCTGTGTATCGAGTCCTGGGAGGGCCGACGCGCAACAAGGTTCGCGCGTACAGTTCGCCGTGGTCGCAGGAGTTTCCGGTCGCGGTCATCGACATCCCGGCGCCGGCGTGGCGGAATCAGGGCAAGGCTTATCAGAACAGGATTGTAGAACTGGCCGATGCCGTCCCGGCGGATCGCGATTTCGTGCTGGCGGGAAACGGGCTTTTGACGCCGGGAGATGCGGCGTCCGTCGCGCGAACAGTTGAAGCGAAGCATCCGCTGTGGTTCGATGAACCCTGTTCGCACTCCAACATCGATGCGATAAAGAAGGTGGCTGATGAGACCGTGGTTCCGCTCGGATTCGGAGACGGCATCGAGGATCCCGGCGTCTTTCAGGGACTGCTGCGCGAAGGGCTGATCGACATCGTGCGGCCGGATATCGGCATCTTCGGGATCAGCGGGGCGAGGCGCGTGGCCGCGCTGGCCGAGACATATTACGTGGCGGTCGCGCCGCGGCACAACGGCGGGCCCGTGGGTACGGCAGCGGCGATTCACCTCGCGGCGAGCATTCCCAACTTCTTCATCCAGCATGTGCCGCTTTCCAATGAAGAAGGGGATCGCGCGATGCGGCGCGAAATTGTGTCGCCTGCGATCGAAGCGAACAGCGGCGGGTTTCTGGAGCTGACGAAATCGCCCGGGCTGGGAATTACGGTCAACGAAGCGGCGCTGGAGAAATATCATGCGGCGTAGGAACTTTCTTGCTCTCGGATCCGCGGGTGTGGCTCTGGCTGGCACGACCAAGCGCCCACGCGTTGGGTTGGAGCCTTCGTGCGGATGCGCACTTGAGCCGCAGGCTGCCGCGCCACAAGACAGTCCCGCAGGAACCCAGGCATTTTCGGGTGTTCAATCGGGTCTGAAGATCACCGGGATGAAGGTCTTCGGCGTCTCGCTAACGCCGACCTCCGATCGTCCTTATGTATTCGTGAAGCTCGAGACGAACCAGGGGCTGATCGGCTGGGGCGAAGGAACGCTCGAAGGCAAAGCCGGCGCCGTGATGGCATGCATCAATGATTTCAAGGATTTTCTGATCGGCGCGGATCCGATGCAGGTGGAACATATCTGGCAGTCGATGTATGTCCACTCGTTTTATCGCGCGGGGCCGGTGATGGGATCGGCGATATCGGGCATCGATCAGGCCTTGTGGGATATTCGCGGCAAGGCGCTGGGGATGCCGGTCTATAAATTGCTCGGCGGACCGTTTGACAGCCGTGGCGTGCGCGGTTACTACCACGTCGACGGGGCGACTCGGGAGCAGTTGACACAGATCCGGCAGACCGCGAAAGAGCAGGGCATCACGTGCGTGAAATCCGGCATTCCGGGTTACTACGAGTGGATCGAGCGCAGGCCGAAAATCGATCGCGCGATCAAAGCGATCCAGTTATTGCGGGAAGCGCTGGGTCCGGATATTGACATCGCGGTAGATTTTCACGCGAAGACGAGCCCGAGCGTGGCGTCGGTCATCGTGAAAGAGGTTGAGCCGCTGAACCTGCTGTTCGTCGAGGAACCGTGTCCTCCGGAAAACGTGCAGGCGATGGCGAAGATCGCGCGACGTTCGACCACGCCGATCGCGACGGGCGAGCGCTTGATCGCATCTTACGGCTGCCGGGAACTGATCGAGATGGGCGTGGTCGATATCCTGCAGACCGACATCAACCATGTCGGCGGCCTCACCGGATTATGGAAGGTTGCGGCGACGGCGAATGTCTCCTCGATCTCGATGGCGCCGCATGCGTGCGAAGGGCCGATCGGCGGACTGGCGACGATCCACGTAGACGCGGCGATGCCGAACTTTGTGGTGCAGGAGATCTGCGGTCAGGTAAAGCCGAACGCGGCGGATAAGGTCTGGGAAGAGTGGTTCGGCTTCCCTGCGATGCGGATGGTCGATGGGCGGTTCCCGCTGGCGGAGAAGCCGGGGCTTGGATTCGAGTTGGCCGAAGCCAGTCTCGCCAAATTTCCGTTCGGCGGCACGCGCCCGATGGCGCGCGTGTTTCACGACGATGGTTCGGTGGCCGAGTGGTAGCGGGTTATTTCAGATCGATCTGAAGAACCTGAATCGAATAGGGCGGCATCGAGTGCTGGATTCGCTCGCCGCTGATGTTCAGCTTCGAACGCACCGGAACGATACGGTTCGGATCGGTAATTGAGTTGGTCGCCCAGGTCGTGTTTGCTTTGAGCGTATCGACGGTCGCTGTATGCTTTTCGCCGCCGAGGCCAGCCACGTTGATGGTGACGGTCTGAGGCGTGGAAGCTGCGTTGACGATCTTGAGGCACGCCTTAGAATTCGCGGTCGCCGTGACGGAGTAGAAAAACTTCTCGCCGGCGCCCGAGAGGTCGGATGAAACGATGTGATCGCCCAGGCAGGACGAGAACACTACCTGCGCGTAATATGAAGGCGATCCATAGCTGTTCAGCGCGTCATAGCCGATGAGATCGGAAGTCCACTGCATGCCGCCGGGGTTCACGTTCACGAATAACGGCGCGTAGGCGGCCATTACGACGAGGTCGCTGTTCCGTTCCAGTCCGATCAGGAAGGCTGCGTCGCCGAGGGCCGCGCCAAAGTTGGGGGTCGGCGAGCCTTCACGCGTCGCCCATTCTCCGACGAAGATCTTCGACCTTTGCGATCGGCCTGGTCGTAATGTTTGACCAGTTCGAACATGCCCTGCTCGCGCTTGTAATAGTGATCGTCGACCACGTCGGGCGTCATGCCGTTGACCGGCATCGTCGCGATGATCCGGAGGCTTTGATATTTCGCCTTGATGGCTTTGTAGAACTGAGCGTAGCGGCCGTCGTAGGTCTTCGCACGGTCGAAGTTATCTTCATTACCGACTTCCACGTAGTGAAGAACGAAGGGCGCCGGATGTCCGTTTTTTGCGCGAACCGCTCCCCATTTCGTGTCGGCAGCTCCGGTCACATATTCGATCTCATCGAGAGCGTCCTGCACGTAGGGCTCGAGATCGGGACCGGGCTTCACCACCTCTCCGCCCAGCGAATATCCGCCGTAGACCGCGAGAACGGGTTCCATGCCCAGGTCTTCGCACCATTCGAGGAACTCGAGCAGCCCCATGCCGTCGGTTGAGTGATAGCTCCAGGTGGAGGGGTGCGTCGGACGGTCGACAAGCGGACCGATCGTCTTCTTCCAATCGAACCGAGTCTCAATGCGATTGCCTTCGAGATAGTTGCCGCCTGGGAAGCGCAGGAACGAAGGGCGCATGGCGGCCAGCTTTTCCATGATGTCGGGTCGATTCCCGTTGGGGCGATTGTGGTAGGTGGGCGGGAAGAGGGAGACAAGCTGAAGCCAGAGGGTCGCGGGCCGGTCGATCGTCAGTTCGAGATGGTTTTCGGCGGACACGGCGGCGTTACCGGACTGCAGCTCGAATTTGTATTCTTTCCACGCGGTCCCGGTGACGACAGCGGAGGCGTTGGCAAGAACCTTCCCGGATTGATCGGATACCAGCGCGATTTTGACCGGCAGCTGGGATTCGGAATCGCTTTTCGCAAAAAACGAGCCGGTGTAGCGCGTGTTCGGGCGCGCCGCGAACCCCCAGTAGCCTTCGTTGAGGAGGCCGGCGGGGCTGTTGGCATCTGCCTTTGTGACTTCGAGCTTTGCGCTTGTGGGGAGTGCGCCGGAGGGGCCGGTATTTGAATCGACGGTCACTTTCGCGGACGATGCGCCTTTTTCGATAAGGAACCAGTTGAGGATGCCGGTCCAATCGGAGCGGAAAGTTCGATTGCGGATGAGTTCGGCGTAAAGACCACCATCGTATGAGTAGTTAATCTCTTCGGTCATCAGGCCATAGAGGGTCGGACTTACAGGCGCTTTTGAGCGGTTGAGCTCGATGGTCAGGTTGGCGGGCGCTTGCGCCTGCAGCAGGGCAGACGCGCAGAGGCCGATCAGGAGGGCTGTACGAATTCTCATTGCTGTAAACGCATACATTAAAGGAATTCGAGCCTTGCCGCAACCTGCGCGATTTCCGAACCACTGAGTGTGGGCTTGACGAACCGGCATAAACTTGATAAAGTCTATAGACAATGATGAGATCGGGCCTGCCCACTCATTTCCGCTGTTGTTGTTGCCGCTGACTGATCCGGTCGGTTCGACCGGTCTTTGTTCGTTTTTTCCCCAATCAGAGCTCAATCAAGGAGAGAATCAGATGGCCTCAGCGGCATTTCAATACGACTTCCATACGCGCTATTACTTCCGCCTCAATGCGGAGATCGTCGGAGCGGAGACTGAATTTGATCCGGCGTTAATCATGCTCGCGTTGCAGGCTCAGGCGGACACCGCGTTCGTGTACCGGTTCGATCAGGAGGTGAGTGAATTCCGTGCGGTCGCCGGGCACGCGGACACGCCTGCGGCGATTCGGGATGCCGGGGTTACATTGACGCCATCCGCAAGTGGGTGGATCTTCAGGCTCAGCGATCCGGAACAGGGTTCTGCAAACAGCAACGAAAGATTTGAGCGATTCCTGGAGCGTCTGCAGTACAGCGTTGATCGGATGCTGGTGGTTCCGCTGCGCGGCAAAGAGCAATTGCTCGGGTTGCTGACGCTCGGGCGCCGGAACTCATCGGCGTTTGCCCCAGAGGTTTTAGAGATCGCGCGCAGGACGGCGCGCAGCCTTACCGGGATTCTCGAACGCCGGGTTCAGGAGCCGGAGCGCCTTCGGGTTGTTCGAACTCCAGACGCGCTCGCGTTTGCGCAGCGTTGATGGCGAGTCGACCATGACCAGGAAAGAATTTCTCCTCGCGCTGGGGACCGCGTCAACGGCTGCAGGCATGCGGCTCGACACAGCGCGACCTAAGGTTTTGCTTGTGGTGGCGCATCCCGACGATGAATATGCATTCGCGGCAGCGGTCTATCGAATCGCCAAAGAACTTGACGGAACAGTCGATCAGGTCGTCATCACGAGCGGAGAAGCGGGCTATCGGTATTCTTCACTCGCGGAACGATACTACAGCGCCAGCCTTACGAATGAATCGGTCGGACGGGCGCGCTTGCCGGAGATTCGGCGGCGCGAAACGCTGGCGGCAGGCAGAGTTCTCGGCATCCGGCATCATCATTTTCTGAATCAACGGGACGCGAGGTTTACGCTCGATCCCGCCGAGGCCTTCGGACTGTGGGATACGGAAGGGGTCACACGGTGGATCGCGAATCTGCTGGAGCGCGAGCGATACGACTTCGTCTTTACTTTGCTGCCGACGCCGGACACCCATGGACATCATCAGGCGGCTACGCTCATCGCGGTCGATGCGATTTCGCGTTTACCTGCCGAAGGCCGCCCCGTTTCGCTGGCAGCCGATCCCGCCATAAAGGCAGATCCTTCGCGCGCTTATTCGGGACTGGCAGGACGACCGGAAACCCACCCATGGCCGGGCGCGCCGGTTTTTCGTTTCGACCGTCTCGCCCATTTTGGCTTTCATCAGTCGCTCACGTATCAGATCGTTGTGAACTGGATGATCGCGGAGCACAAGAGTCAGGGTCTTTTCCAGATGGAGTGCAATCGGTTCGACGAAGAGCGCTTCTGGCTACTGGCGCGGAATCCCGCCGACGCTCTCGAAAGAACAACGGCGCTGTTCGATGCGCTTCGCGCGCCGGCGGGGTGCGTTGCGGTCGCGGCGAGCGTCCCATAATTCAGATCAGATCACGTAGGTCAGGTTTTCCTGCGCGGCCCGGTTCGCTCGCCCCTCATCGGACTCGCGGATTACGTCGGCAAGGGTGGTCCGATCGAGGACGTTCGACACGGCGTCCCGAACCTGGCGCATCATGATGCGTGTCCCGCAGTTCTCGACATCGGCGCACTCATCACACGGCCGGAAAGCGGTCTCGCTCGCGCACGGCAATGGCGCGAGAGGTCCCTCCACGGCACGGATGATCGAGCCGATCGTAATCGCCGACGGGGGACGGTTGAGAGAGTACCCTCCCTTCCGACCCATCTTGCTTTCGAGTAATCCGCGGCCTTTGATGTCCAGAAGAATCGACTCCAGAAACTTGACGGGGATCGACTCCTCCTGGGCAAGGCTTCCGATCAGCGCTGGCCCCTGCCGATAACGCCGCCCGAGGGCGAGCATCGCCTTGAGGGCGTATTGAGTACGTTTCGAGATCGTCCGCATGAGAATTGTTCGACCCTTGCTCTCCAACATATAGTACACTATTCCCATAGGAATTTAAACGGAGAGATTTTATGAAGCGCTTTTCTCTTCTGCTCCTGGTCGCGTCGGCGCCCAGCCTTTGGCCAGCGACCGCGTCCGACGGTATCGAAGGTCTTTGGAACGCCACCGTGATGGTCGGCAACAACCCGATTCCGTTTCGCATGGGCTTGTCCGGCGGATCAGCCGCCAAAGGGTGGTTCTTCAACGGGGATGACCGGGAGGTTTCGACCACCGGGAACTTCGAGAACGGAATCCTGACGCTTCATTTCGACAGCTACGCGTCGGTCCTTCGGGCAACTGTTAAGAATGGCGTCCTCGATGGCCTATACACGCAGCGAGGAAAAATCTTTCCGATTCACGCCGTGCCCGCGCCGGATCACCCCGCGACAGGTGAGACAGGGCCGGACATTCACGGCGTCTGGTACCTGGAAAATGTATCGAGCACGAAAAAGGATGAGAAAGCGTGGAGCCTGGTGGTCCGGCAGGAAGGAACGAATGTCTCCGCCGCGATTCTGCGCGTCGATGGCGACACCGGGACTCTGACCGGAGGTTTCAGCGACGGCCGATTCGTTCTGAGCCATTTTTCCGGCGCGCGGCCGTCGCAGATCTTGATTACGCCGCAGCCCGACGGAACGCTGCTGGTCGAATTAAGCGGGCAGCATCATGAAGGGGCGCTTACGGCGTACCGGCCCGAGGTCGCAAAGGCGAAGGGTCTGCCCGAGCCGACAGACGCGAACCAGCACACGGGCGTAAAAGATCCATCCAAGCCATTCGCCTTTAGCTTTCCGGACCTGAGCGGCAAGATTGTCTCGAACACCGATGCGCGATTCCGGGGAAAGGTCGTTCTCATCAACATCACCGGAAGCTGGTGCCCGAACTGCCACGATGAGGCGCCATTCCTCGCTGAGCTTTATCGTAAGTATCACGATCGCGGCCTGGAGATTGTGGCGCTGTCCTTTGAAGAAGCGGAACAATTGCAGGACCCCACACGGTTGCGCGCGCTCATCAAAGAATACGAGATCCTATATCCCGTGCTGCTGGGCGGAGAGACCAGTTCAGCCAAAGAGAAACTGACCAGCGCTCTCGACTGGGATTCCTGGCCGACGACGTTCTTTGTTGGACGAGATGGACTGGTAAAGGCTGTGCACGCCGGTTTCGCAGGTCCGGCCAGCGGCGAGTTGTATCTGAGAGATAAGGCGGAATTCGTGGCGAAGGTAGAGGAGTTGTTATCCGCGGACCGCGTTTCCTCGAAATAAGAGCTGTTTACTTCGCGATGAACAAGCGCGCGATACACACGGCCAGCAAAACGCAGGAGAGCCACGCGAACCAGTCGCCAAACAGAAGGTAGAGCGTTGCGGAATGGTGAAGCGGGACCGTGGCCAGCAGGGTGGCGAATGGCATCTGGGCGTCGCTACGCTTCTCGGCCAGGATGCGGCCGCGATTATTGGCTACCGTCAGGTAACCGTTCCTGGCCGACCGGACCAGGTTGAAGCCGTCTTCGACCGCCCGCATGATTGCGATGTGGCCGTGCCATGCGCGATCTATATTGAAGTCCCACGCCGGGACCAACATGAGGTCCGCTGCTAAGCGTCCGTAATCGCGCGGCAACGGAGTGAAATCCATGTCCTTGCAGATCGCGACGCCGTAAGTTCCCGTCGGACCCGCGAATGTCAGAGTGGTTGTCCCCGGCGTCAGCGGATCTTCAAAAGGCGGAAGCATGTGGTGTTTGTTGTAGGCAAGGGGCTGCGTTCCCGGGCGGAACACGCGCGCCTGGTTATAGTGCGCCGGGCCTTCCACCATCACTTCGCCTGCGATTAAGGCGGCGCCTGTGTCATCGGCGACCCGCTGCAGAACCGCATTGCCTTCTTCACCGGCGCCGCTTGCGAGGACGGTGGCCAGTTTTTCCGGAAGGACAATGATGCGCGCTCCGCGCGCAGCGAGTTGCTTCGCCGCGCCTGCATATCGGGCAAGCAAGTCATCGGCGCGGTTACCGGCCGCTATGCCGGTTTGCGCATCGGATGCGATCAGGCCGACCGAAATCGCCTGGCCGGTTTGCGGGAGGGCAAGGCGTATCGATCCAAAGACCAGAACAGCCGCCAGGACACAGCACGAGGCTAAAAGAATCCAGGCGCGTCGAAGGTGAACCGCAATCGCCAGAGACGCGGGGAACAGCATCAGGAGAAACGTAAGTCCCCAGGGGCCCGTGATCGATGCAAGCTGGAGAAACGGCAGGAAACGCAGTTGCGTGTAGGCGAAACTGCCCGCCGTCCCGTGCGGGGTGGCGATGTTGCGCAGATATTCGAAACTCACAACAATGGCGGGGACCGCGAGCAGGCCGCCCCAGACCGCGCCTTTCTTTACGAGCGCACGGAACAGGAATGCGCTCAGGGTCATGACCGCCGAAATCGATGCGGCGAATGCCAGGAATGCGGTTGGCGGCGACTGCAGGACTCGAAAGTAATTCCAGAAGGAGAACGCGCCGACGAACCATGCCGCGCCCGTGGCGACAAGGCCCGGCCATGCCCGCGGGCCGAGACACAACAGAAGCAGCGGAAATGGCGCTAGCCAAAGCAGGGGCCAAAGCGGTTCGAGACCCGTCCCGAACCAGATCAGAATGGCCGACACGATCGTGGCGACTATAGCCGCCGGAATGGCGTTGCCCTTACCTTCGAATTCCATTGAGATACCTCTGGAATGCGCGCTGACAGTAACGTCGGAACTGCGGCCTGGACATTCCGACGCGGCCGCCGATGAACAACATAATCAAGCCCTGGAGAAGCGCGCCCATCTCGAAGGTGATTTCCCAGCAGTCGTCCTCGCGAAAGTAGCCGTCGTCCATGCCGCGGCGGATAACATCGGAGAAGAGGTTGGCGGTGGGTGACTTCCGCGCCCTGAAGTCTTTGGGGAATTGCCGCGCGCCTTCGCGCCGCTGCAGAAACATCAGTTCGAAAAGGCGCGGGTTCTCGAATCCGAAATCGAGGTAGGCATCGAGAACGCGCGTGAGGGCGACTTCGGTCTCTCCGGCCAGAGGGAGGGTGCTCAGGCGCGCCGCCAGTTCGATGAAACCTTCGTCGGCGAGAGCGCTTAAAAGGCCCTGATGGTTCGGATAATGCCGGTAGACTGCCATCGGCGTGATCCCCACCGCGCCTGCGACGCGACGCACGGTTACCGCGTTATGGCCTTCGCGGTCGAGGATGTCACGTGCGGCCTCGGCGATACGGGTTGCGGTTTGTCCATCCCGCATATGTATACAGTGTATACATATGTTTTGAAGCTTGTCCAGCCGGGGAGTTTAGTAAGAGCCCGGAAGGCGACCGGGCCGTTGAGATTGTGGAGCGAACGAAGGGCCGAAAGGCGAGGCTGAGGCCCCCTGCGCGCTTGATTTGATCTGACATTGCCCGTAGCGCCCGGGCGCCTATATGCTATCGGGAGTGCGCTTGGACAAACGAATAGTCTTCGCGGGCGGACTCGCCCTCTTCACGATGATCGCCATGGTCGAGGCTCAGCCTCCCGCCGCTCAGGCGCCCGCCCCCGGACGCGGAGGCGGCCGGGGTTCGCGATTCAAGATCTACTCCGCAGAAGCGATCGAGCGAGGACTTCCGGCGTACAACTCAACCTGCGGCTATTGCCACGGAGAGCGCGGGAAAGGCGGTAAGGCAGGTCCCGACCTCATCGCTTCGGTCGTTACTCTGCACGACGAAGATGGCGTGCAACTGGCGAAGTATGTCCGGGACGCGGAGCACTCAAAAGTCGCGAAGATCGACGCATCCGACGCGCAGATGGCTGACATCGCAGCGTACCTGCATTCGCGCGTCATCTATGCTTCCGGACGAGGCAATGTGCGCATGGCCGAAGTGATCGTAGGCGACGCGAAAGCCGGCGAGCTGTATTTCAACGGATCGGGCGGGTGCAACAAATGCCATTCGCCCTCAGGCGACTTGAAAGGCATCGCTTCCAAATATGACTCCGCAACGCTTCAGGATCGGTTGGTGATGCCGCGAACGGGACGCGGCGGGTTCGGGCGCGGACCGATAGCCTCCAACCCGACTTCGCCTTATGCGACCGTCACGCTCGCCTCCGGCGAAAAAATCAAAGGCGCTCCGCTGCGCGTCACCGATTTCGACGTGACGCTGCGGCTGGACGATGGGTCCACAAAAACGTGGGCGAGGAGCCATGGTGTGCCTAAAGTCGAGATCACCGATCCGCTACAGGCGCACATCGACATCATGACCACTCTGTCAGACACGAACATGCACAATCTGGCCGCCTATCTGGCCACGCTGAAATGAGGGCGCAAATGAAATCGCGAATTCCGGCATTATTCACCGCGGCGGCGGCGCTGGCAATGACAGCGTGGAGCCTAACGCTGCCTCCCGATGCGATTACGCGTCCGAAACCCGATAGCTGGCCGACGTTCCACGGAGACTATTCGGGCCGTCATTACAGCCCGCTGAAGGAAATCAACGCTGGCAACGTCCACAACCTGACGCTCGCCTGGGTGAATCAGATCAATATCACGCCGGGCGCGAACATCGGTGGTTCCGGACCGGCGCCCGCTACTTCCGGCTTCGCGAACACGCGCTGCGCGCCCCTTATGGTGGATGGCGTCCTCTACGTCACTGAGCCAAATACGGTACTGGCCCTCGACGCGCGCACCGGGCGGGAAATCTGGAAGTACACATGGCGGGGATTGCCGGCATTTGCGCTGGGCAATCGCGGCGTTGGAATTTACGGCGACTGGCTCTTCTTCGAAACCTACGACAATCACCTCGTCTCGCTCGACATCAAAACGGGGAAGGAACGCTGGAATAAAGAACTGGCGGATGTGAAGCGCGATTATTTTTCGTCCGTATCCCCGCTCATAATTAAGAACCATGTGATTGTCGGCGTGGGCGGAGACTTTCTGGATGTTCCGAACTTCGCGGAAGCGCGGGATCCGGAGACCGGGGATCTGCAATGGCGCTTCTGGACCACGGCGCACGAGGGCGATGCCGGATTCAAGACATGGCCCAACAAGAACGCCGTCGAGCATGGGGGCGGCGGAGTCTGGTATCCGTCCACTTACGATCCGGAGCTGAATCTGCTTTACATTCCGACCGGGAATGCGAATCCGGTCATGGCAGGTCAGAGCAGAGAAGGGGACAACCTCTATACCGCTTCGGTAGTCGCGCTCAATCCCGACACCGGCAAGATGGTCTGGTATTTCCAGTATTCGCCGCACGACACGCACGACTGGGATGCGGCGCAGACACCGATTCTGCTGGACGCCACGATCGATGGCAAGCCGCGCAAGCTTCTGGCCCAGGCCCATCGTTCGGGCCTGTTTTTCCTGCTCGACCGCACGAACGGGAAGAGCGTCTTGACGGCTCCGTTCATTGAGGGGCTGAACTGGTACAAGGGCATCGCTCCCAATGGTCAGCCGATTCGCGATCCGATGAAGGAGCCGCAGGTTTCGGGCGCTCTGACCTCGCCGAACTCAAACGGATCGACGGGGTGGCCGAATCCCGCGTATAACCCGGATACCGGGCTGTTTTATGTAGGGGCATCGCAGTCGTACACGATCTTCTATAAGACCGACACCGATCCGCAGCCGGAAGGATACTCGGGCGCGGAACGCGGCGGAGGCGTTGTGAAGACGGAACTGCGCGCGATCGACGTCAAGACCGGTAAAATCGCCTGGAAGCACGCTACGAATATCGGCGCGCAAAGCCTGCTCACGACTGGCGGCAACCTGGTATTCGGCAGCGACGGTTCGGGCGACTTCATCGCCTTCGACGCGAAGAATGGCGAACCGTTGTGGCATGCCGGGCTCATTTCGAACCCCAGCAATGCGCCCATCACTTATATGCTTGACGGGCATCAATACGTGCTCGTGGCGGGCGGCGAAAACCTGTACGCGTTCCGGCTGCAATAGCGGCGACAGCTTCGCTCTGCTTGTGATAGTCTTTTCTGCAACGCCTAAAGCGCAACGGGTATTGCGGACTACGCAACGAGAGGTTTGTCGTGCTGAACAAGGGCATCATTTCGACCGTCGGGGGCGCCGCAGTCCTCGTAACCGTTATCCTGGCTGCTCCGCGCAACTTCGTTCCGGACTATGTATTTCAGGGATCGTCGCTTACGGGGCTCCGAATATTAGGGCCGGCGCAATGGCGGGCCGAGCAGGGCGAGATCACCGCGGCTCCGCGAGATTCCTCAGGCGGATGGCTGGTCCTCGATAAGAGTTACCAGGATGTGCAGATTTACGCGGATGTCCATTGCGCTGCCCGTTGCGACGCGGGCGTCCTGTTGCGCGCCGAAAAAACAAGTGACGGCGGACTGAAGGGCGTGTATGTTTCTCTGGCTGATGGCGATGTGGATTCTTACGACCTCACGATCGGCCCTGACGGCAAAGAGGTAAGCAGGAAGCGGCTGGAGCGTTCGACCGGGCAGTTCACGCGAATCGCGACTGGCGCCTGGGCCAACGGAGCCGCGAAGGTTCCCGGCTTCGCGGAGCAGGCTCCGACCTTTACTGAGCAGAAAGAACAGGCGGCGAAGCCCGCGGCTGCGCCGCCAGTGGCTGGACGCGGCGGGCGAGGCGGGCCGCCGCCCATAGCGATGAACGCGAACGACTGGAACAGTCTCGAGGCGATCGTCGACATGGACATGGCGTGGATTACAGTCAACAACCGCCGGGGCACGAACGCCGCGACGGATGACCGCATGATGGGCTATGGGCCAGTCGTTTTGCATGCCGGCGGATCGGGCGAGGTGAAGTTTAAGAACATTTCGATCAAGGACCTCAATCCCAAGACGGAGCCCGCCGAGCAGATCTCTTCGCATTTCCGGATGCAGCGGCTCAACGACTTCCTGTACTCGTGGGGCGCCGCGGCCGGCGATATCAACCACGACGGGATTCCCGATGTAGTCGCGGGCCCGTTCTATTTCCTCGGACCGAACTACACAGAGCGCCACGAGTTCACCGCGGCGCGCAGCTATGGACCCGCTAACTTTCCTGAAGGGATGACCTACTTCACCTACGATTTCAAAGGCGATGGGTGGTCCGACATCATTGCCACCTATTCGCGGCCTGTTTACTTATATGTCAACCCCCACGGCGAGTCGCGAAGGTGGGACCGTTACAACATCATTCCCAGCGCGACTTCGGAAATCGAAGTCTTCCACGATATCGATGGCGATGGCCGGCCGGAGGTTTTGTTCACCGGTCCGGGCGCGACGATGGCGTACGCGAAGGCTGACCCGGCCAATCCCACTGCGGTGTGGAAGGTCCACACGATTTCGGAGCCGGGTCTCGCCGCGCCGCACGGCATGGGCGTCGGGGATATCAATGGCGACGGAAAAATGGACATCGTAAATAGCCGCGGATGGTGGGAGCAACCCGCAAATGGCGCCGGAGAGGGTCTCTGGAAGTTCCATCCGGCGGAGTTCGGAACAGGCGGCGCTGAAATGGGCGTCTATGACGTGAACGGCGACGGCAAAAACGACGTGGTCACGGCTATTGCCGCGCATACGTGGGGACTCGCGTGGTTCGAGCAGAAGCGCGACGCCAAAGGCGAGATTTCCTTTGTGCGGCACGACATCATGGGCGATTTCAGCACGAAGAACGCCGGCGGCGTTACTTTTTCCGAACCCCACGGCGCGGCATTCGCGGACCTCGATGGTGACGGAGTTCCGGATATGGTTGTCGGCAAGCGGCTGTTCTCGCATCTCGAAAGCCACCTCGATCCCGATCCGTACGGCCCTGCCGTTCTTTACTGGTACCGAACCGTGCGCAACCCCAAAGCTGAAGGCGGAGCGGAGTTTGTGCCCGAACTGATCGATAACCGGTCAGGCGTGGGTTCGCAGTTCACCATAGCGGATCTGAATAAGGACGGCGCCCCGGACATCATTATTTCCGACGTCAAGGGAACGTTCGTGTTCTGGAACCAGATGCATACGGCCCGCCCGACCCAGCGGTCGTCCCGATAGGCTGGCCGAAAGGAATCCCGATGAAAGCAGAATCACTTCACTCTCTCCTTGTTGGTCTGGGGCTTTGCGCTGCCTCGGCCGGGATTGTTTGCGCGGGAGACCCCGATGTCGGCTGGAAGGACTATCTGGGCGGTTCCGACAGCTCGCACTATTCCCCGCTCACGCAGATCACCCCCGCGAACATCTCAAAGCTCGAGGTCGCGTGGACGTTTCCGATCGAAGAGGATGTTGCCTACACGTTTGCTCCTCTGGTGATCGATAACATCGCCTATTTCGCGGCGAAGCAGGGGTCTCTCGTAGCGGTGGACGCGGCGACCGGAAAGGAACTCTGGGCTCACGCGTTTCCCGGGGGCGGACGGTTCGCCGGAATCGCGGGCCAGCGCGGCGCCAACTACTGGGAGAGCAAGGATCGTTCGGATCGCCGGATTCTGGTCACCACCGGTGGAGCGCTTTACGCAATTGACGCGCGTACGGGAAATTCGGTCGACAGCTTCGCCGATCACGGCAAACTCGATCTGAGGACCGGAATTGATCGGGGGTCCGCGCCGCTGGGCTCACGAAGTCCGGGCCGCATCTTCGAGAACCTGATTATCCTGGGCAGCGCGACGGGTGAGGGATATCTCGCGCCTCCCGGCGACGTGCGCGCCTTCGACGTGCGCACCGGCAAACTCGCCTGGGTATTCCACACGATTCCGCGGCCGGGCGAATTTGGCTACGACACCTGGCCTAAGGACGCTTACAAGTACATGGGCGGGGTCGATGTCTGGGGCGAGTTGACGGTCGATGAAAAGCGCGGGATCGTTTATCTGCCCACGGCGTCGGCTAAGTATGAGCTGTACGGAGGCGACCGCCCTGGTAACAATCTGTTCGCCGATTGTCTGCTCGCGCTGGACGCGAGAACGGGCAAGTACCTGTGGCACTTCCAGACCATTCACCACGACCTCTGGGATTACGATCCTACTGCCGCGCCGCAACTTGCCACAGTTAAGCACGACGGCAAGACCGTTGATATCGTGGCCCTTGCATCGAAGAACGGCTTCCTTTATGTGTTCGACCGCGTGACCGGAAAGCCGTTATGGCCGATTGAAGAGCGTCCGGTACCGAAGTCTCCCGTGCCTGGCGAATGGACATCGCCCACCCAGCCGTTCCCGACCGTCGTGCCGCCGTTCGCGCGTCAGGGAATGACAGTGAAGGATATGTACGACGGCTTCATGACGCCGGACGAGAAAAGCTGGTGGAAAGACAGGCTCTCGTCGGCGCGAACCGGCTTCTATACGCCGCCAGGGCTCACCGACACGATTGATCTTCCCAGCGTGAACGGAGGAGCTCTCTTCTTTGGAGCAGGCTCGGACTCGGCGAAGGGGCTTGTCTATGTGGTGGCGCGAAACATGCCGTCCATTATCAAGCTGGTTCCGGCGGGTGAATCGACTGCTTCGAATTCCGGTGGGTTAATTCCGGACCGTCCCAGGACCGGACGAGGGGCGGCGGCTGCGACGACGACGCGATTGGGCCGCACGGTTTACGAGCAGTCTTGTCAATCCTGTCACGGCCCGGACCTGAAAGGCGATCGCGGCCCGCAGATCGATAACGCAGTAAGCCGGTTGGGCGCGGACACGATCCGAACCATCGTGTCGAAGGGCAAAGGCGGCATGCCGGCGCTCCCGTCGATTCGTCCGGATCTGATGAGCAATCTGATCGAATTCCTGAGCAAACCGGACTCGGCCCCGCCCGGCTCCGCGTTTCCAGCGAGCATGCTCGCCGCGCGGATGGAACCCGATTATCCAGCGGAAGTCACGCCGCCTCCCTCGCGATACAAGACCGGCTACGGCAATGAGCCTTACGTCATCACGCCGCCGTGGAGCACTTTGACCGCATATAACCTGAACACCGGTAAAATCACGTGGCAAACTCCGTACGGAGATCTACCGGAAGCCGGGCCCAGCGACAAACTAAGAGGCAACACGTACCCCAAGAGCGGATTCGCCGTCACAGCGGGAGGCGTGATCGTGTTCGCCGGAAACGACTCGACGCTGTACGCCCTCGACAAGGATTCCGGAAAGGTGATCTTCACCAAGGAACTTCCGAATGGCTCAATGGGCTCTCCCGCGGTTTATCAAGTCAACGGGAGAGAGTACATTTTGTTTGCGGTCGCCGGCGGGAACGGATTTCCCGCTGGCGGTCGGCTTGCGCCCGGCGGCGTAAACTCGCGCGCGATTTCGAAGAACTACATCGCATTCGCGCTCCCGCAGAAATAACGCGGCTACTTAACGGGGCGCGAGCCGGCGATCTCCTTGCGAATGTCGCCGCTTTTTTTGATGGCGCGCTTCACCAGGAGCGCCCATAGCTCCCTGCGCCCGAGTGCGGGATCGCGGGAAGGGAGTGGCGACAGCGTTCCCGTTCCGACATCCGCTTGTTTCGCGATTTTGTCCAGGCTGGCGTTCGCGCCGGAGCGCACGAACGCCTCCTTGGCGACATGGAGAATGCGTTCACGATTCTGCTGCGCGTCGGCGCGCGGCCTCCGCGTTAAGCGAAACAGTGCCGTTAGTCGCCGGTTGACATATACTGGCCCCGATGAAGAAACGCCTCAGCCGTCGGGCGTTGCTCGCATCCGGCGCGGCTCTACCGTTGGCATTCGATACTCCCGCGGGAGCGGCGCCCGGCGCGCCTCCCTACACGCTCTCGATCAACATTGAAATTATGTTCCCGCGGACCATGCCTCGTCCCGAGCGCATGAAAGTCGTGGCGGCGCAGGGATTCCAAGCGTACAGTTTCTGGAATACCACCGAAGAGGAACAGGACGCGATGCTGAAAGTGCAGGAGCAAACGGGGCTGAAGTGCGCGAGCATCACCGGTCCGGGTAATTCGGGCAGCACCACCGGACTCACGAAGCCCGGTATGGAGAAGGCATACCTAGATGACATTACGGCGCGCGTGAGGATGGCTTCACGGTTCGGCGGCCCACAGCCGATTATCTTCGTCGGGAGACTTCAGCCGGATGTCCCGTGGGAACAGCAGCGATCGCAAATCGTCAGCGGCTTAAAGAGAGCCGGCGACATTGCGGCGGAGCGGGGAATCACTCTGGTGATGGAACCGCTCAGCAGCGCGAACCGAGGAGGCCGAATGGCGCTCGACACCGCTGCCGAAGCGTTCCCTGCCATTGAGCAAGTCGGCCACCCGCACGTCAAGATCTGCTTCGACATGTACCACCTGCAGCTTACGGAAGGGAACATCACCAACAATCTGCGCGAGGGGCTGACGAAGGGATTGATCGGGCTGGTTCAGATGGGCGAAGTACCGGGCCGCAAAGAGCCCGGGACCGGCGAGATCGACTACGCTTACATGATGCGAGTGCTTCGGGAACTGAGTTACAAAGGCTATTTCGACACCGAAATGGGCACAACCACGACTCCGGAAGCGGCGATGCAACTGGCTCGGAAGATGTCGCTCGAAAACTGACCCGGACTATCGAATTCCGTACGGTGGAACCCGCCCTGCTGTATTGGTCACGAGATCAATGCGTCTTCCACCGCGAGAAGTACAGCACATTAGCCGGTTCGGAAAGCGCGTCGCCAGCGCTTTCATTGCGCCCTTCGTACTGCTCCTGACCATCCCGCTCATCGCGCAACTCGAGACGCGCACGGTAACCGGCAGAGTGATGGACGCGCGGGGTAACATGCTTCCTGGCGCGGTCGTCCAACTCGAAAACACCGAGACTCTCGTAGTCCGGTCCTACATCACTCAACGAGACGGGGTCTATCACTTCACGGGGCTTTCAAGCGATGTCGACTACGAAGTAAGAGCCCATTACAAGACGCACTGGTCAAATCGCAGGATTATCAGTAAATTTGATTCTCCGAAGAAGTCGCAAATCGACCTTACAATCCCCATCGACTGAACCGGGTCAGCCGCCTGAGGTCTGACTACAGCAGTGCGGATCCAAAAGCATCGCACGTTTACTCCCCGGTGGCTGCGCAAACGTCGGTACAGAGTTCTGGAATCGGGGCAGTCGAGCGTCCGCGAACTATGTTCGCGATGCAATACAATGGCAGCGTTCTGAGAGGAGGGTTGGCGTGAAGACGAGATCGAGGCGGGCGTTTCTGGCCGAGTCGTCGGCGTATTCGGGAGCCGCATGGGTTGCGGCGAATTTTCCGGCCATCCTGACCGCGCAGAAGAGCGCACAGCAAGGTGGCCTCACCTTCTTCACTGCCGAGCAGATGAAGGAAGTGGAGGCTATCGTCGCACAGATCATCCCGGCGGATGAAACTCCGGGCGCGAAGGAAGCCCATTGCCAGTACTTCATCGACCGGGCGCTTTCGGGCTTCGCGAAGGCCAGTCAGGGCGCGTATACGAAAGGGTTGGAGGATCTGCAGGGCCGCACCCGACAGATGTTTCCCGGTGCGGCCCGGTTCTCGGAATTGAGCGCGGCGCAACAGATTCAGGCGCTGACGGCGATCGAGAAGACGCCCTTCTTCAATCTGATCCGCAACCATACCGTGATCGGGTTTTTTGCCCGGCCTGAGCATGGCGGGAATTTCGAGAAAATCGGCTGGAAGCTGATCGAATACAACGATTCGCTGAACCATAAGCCGCCGTTCGGTTATTACGACGCGCAGGCGCTCGCCGCGAAGAAGGGATGAAGCGGAGATAGAGATGAAACAATATCCAACATCCACAGAGGTCGACTTCGTGGTGATCGGGTCCGGCGCGGGCGGCGGGATCATGGCCAAACAACTTTCAGCGGCCGGATTCTCCGTCGTCGTCCTGGAGCAGGGCGGCTGGGGGAAGTATGGCCGCGAGCACGAATACAACAAAGACGAGTGGCTGCAACTCAATCTGAGCGAAGACGATCGCTTGATGAGCGACCCCGCCAGGCAGAGAAATACGTTCCGGCGAAGCGACAAGGAAAAGGCAGTGGCGGGCACGCATAGCTATGGTTGCGTGGTGGGCGGCGGCACCGTCACTTACGGGAGCAGCAGTTGGCGGCATCTGCCGTATGAGTTCAAAGAGGTCTCGACGGATCCGACGATCCCCTCGGGCACGGGTATGGCGGACTGGCCGATTAGCTACGAAGAACTGGAGCCTTACTATACGCAGGCGGAGTGGGAGGTCGGGATTTCGGGGCAGCGGATACAGTCGCCGTTTCTGGCGCCGATGTCGAAAGACTACCCTGTGCCGCCGGTGCCGCTGAAGAGCTCGGGCGCGCTGCTTTACGCCTCGGCGGGGAAGCTGGGGCTGACGGCAGTGCCCGGTCCGCTGGCGATTATTACGAAGCCGTATATGGGGCGCGCGGCCTGCGTGAACTGTGGGATCTGCTCAGGTTATGGATGCCAGGTAAAGGCGCGGTCGAGTTCGGCGGTGACGATGCTTCCGCTGGCGGAGAAGACGGGACGCTGCGAGATTCGCGCGAAGAGTTATGTTCGCGAGATCGCGGTGGACAACGCGGGACGGGTAAACGGCGTAGTTTACTTCGACGCGCAGAAAAGGGAAGTGCGGCAGAAGGCGAAGGCCGTTGTCCTCGCGGCGAACGGAACGGAATCGGCGCGGCTGCTCCTGATGTCGAAATCAGCGCGGTTTCCAGATGGTCTGGCGAATTCGAGCGGAATGGTGGGCCGTTATTTGATGCTGGGCAATACGGTAACTGCCAATGCGCTGTTTGATCATCCGCTGAACGAGTACAAGGGCGTGATTTCGGGGGCGGCGGTGGTGGATTACGTTCCTTCGGATCCGAAGCGCGGGTTCTATGGCGGCGGCCGCATCACGGCGCGCGGTTATCAGACACCGCTCGATCTTGGACTCAATGGGTTGTCGCCGGAAGCGCCTCGATGGGGCGCGGGCTATAAAAAAGCGCTGCGGGAAGAGGCGAATCACAGGATGACGACCCTGTCGTTCGTGACGCAGATGCCGCTGGAGACAAACCGCGTTGACCTGGATCCGGACGTGAAGGACGAGTGGGGCTTGCCGGCGATGCGGATCACCACAACGAGCCATCCCGACGATGTGAAGAACATGGAGTTCTTCCGAAAGAAATCGATCGAGATTCTGGAAGCGGCGGGCGCGAAGAAGGTCTGGGCGCCGCCGGTAAATGATGCACGCGGCGGAGCGCACAACCGGGGTACGTGCCGGATGGGAGACGACCCGAAGACGAGCGTCGTCGACAAGTATCATCGGGCGCATGACGTACCGAATCTCTTCATCGTGGATGGCAGCGTGATGGTGACTGGCGGGCGAAATCATCCGACGATGACCATACAGGCGCTTGCATTCCGCGCAGCGGACCATCTTGTTCAGAACGCCAGAAAGGGCCTCCTGCGGACTAGCCTTTAGGGCGCGCCTGATAGGAAAACCGGGTTTCCATGAAGAAGCTCAAGGCAGTAGACGTCGTCATTGTGGGCGGCGGATGGACGGGGCTCGCGATGGCGAAAGAGGTCGCGAGCCGGACTTCTCTTTCGGTAGTGGCGCTTGAGCGGGGCGGCCCACGTAAGTCCAGTGACTACATAACCGGAATGGACGAGGTGGACTATGCCCTCCGGTTTCGCATGATGCAGAATATCGCGGACGAGACGATCACGCATCGGCATTCGGGACGCGACGCGGCGGTCCCAGTGCGACAGTACGGGTCGTTCCTGCCGGGCGCGGGCGTGGGAGGCGCGGGGGAGCACTGGGAAGGGGCTGCGTTCCGTTTTCTGGAAGACGAGTTCACCTTGGCTTCGCATTTGAAGGAGAGGTTCGGGGCGGCGCGGTTGCCGAAAGACCTGGCGGTACAGGATTGGGGAGTAACGTATCGCGACCTGGAACCGCTCTATTGGCGCGCGGAACTGATGATGGGGGTCAGCGGGAAAGCCGGAAATCTGCGAGGCGAGAAGATCGCCGGCGGAAACGTGTTCGAGAGCCCCCGGGAACACGAGTATCCGCTGCCGCCGTTGAAGCGCGCATTTGCGAGTATCCGATTTCATGAGGCTGCGGAGAAGCTCGGTTATCATCCATTTCTGCAACCTTCGGCCAATTCGAGCGAGGCCTATACGAATCCCGATGGCGTGACGCGCGCGGGCTGCGCGTACTGTGGATTCTGCGAGCGGTTCGGTTGCATGGTGGGCGCGAAGGCGCAGCCGACGAATACTCTTTTGCCCGTGCTTTCCAGGAGAAAGAATTTTGAGTTGCGGACGGGGTGCTGGGTGCGCCGGATCATCCACAAAGAGGGACGGGCTACGGGTCTGGAATATGTGGATGCCTCCGGCGAGGAAGTGTTTCAGCCGGCAGATGTGGTCGTGCTGGCGGCCTTTGCGATCAACAACGTGAAGCTCCTGGCGCTGTCAAAGATCGGAGAAGAATATGATTCCGGGACGGGCAAGGGCACATTAGGTAAGAATCTGACCCATCAGGTGAGCGCCGCGGCGATGCGGGTGTATTTCGATCAGCCCCTCAACAGCTTCATGGGAGCGGGGGCGTTGGCGATGATGATATCGGATTTCGATGGCGATCACGGGTTGACCGGCGATGAAGGGATTGTGCGCGGCGGAACGTTCAAGATGGCCAGCTCGGGTGGACGCCCGATCACTGCGTTCGGTACTATGCCGGCGGGCACTGTGCGATCAGAATGGGGATCGGACTGGAAAGCAGCGTCGCTGGCATGGGTCGACCGCTCCTCAGTCATAACGTTTACGGGCGAGCATCTGGCATATCGGCAGAACTATATGGATATCGACCCGCGCTACAAGGACAAGATGGGAGATCCGCTCATCCGGTTCACCCTGGACTGGACGGAGCACGAGCACCGGCAACGCGCCTTCGCCGCGGGCGTGCAAACGAAGCTTGCGCGGGCCATGGGCGTTCGGTTCGATGAGCCGCGGCTTGGCCCCACGAAGTACAGCGTGGTCACCTACCAGTCCACGCATATTCAGGGCGGAGCGGTGATGGGAACGTCCCCAGAGACCAGCGTTGTAGACACGCATCTGCGGCACTGGCAGGTGCGGAACCTGTGGGTGGTCGGGGCTTCGGCATATCCACAGAATGCGTCGGGAAATCCCACATTGACTGCGCTGGCGCTGACCTACCGGGCGGCCGACGATCTGGTTGCCAGTGCATCGAAGGGCGGCAAGGCGTGAAAAGGAGGGAGTTCATTTCTCTCCCGGCGCAGGCGCTGGGCGGTGCGCTGCTGTATGCGGTGGCTGGAGAGAGGCTGAAGCTCACGGCGTTGGATGGCGCGGTCCGGGTGCCGCTGAAGTTCTTCACTGAGGCCGAGGCGAAGGTCGTGGCGGCGGCGTGCGCGCGGATTTTTCCCACCGATAACCTGGGGCCGGGCGCGAACGAAGCCGGCGTCGTGATCTATATCGATCGGCAATTGGCGGGTCCGTATGGGCGCGACAAGTACCGTTATACGCAGGGACCATTTGAGACCTCCGTGCCGGAGCACGGGTATCAGGGCAAGGAGTCACCGCGCGAGTTGTATCGCGCAGGAATTGCGACTTTGGCGGGATTCGCGGAGTTAGGGCCTGCGCAACAGGACGAGAAACTGCGAACCATCGAGAACAGCATGTTCTTCCGGTTGCTGCGGTCGCATACCATCGAGGGGATGTTCTGCGATCCGATGCATGGCGGGAATGCCGGGTTGGTGGGCTGGCGGATGATCGGCTTTCCAGGGCCACGCATGTCGTATCGCGAAGAGGTAGACCAGCACCACGGCGAGGCATTCCGGCCGAAGCCGATGAGTCTGGCGCAGGTTGTCGGCCGACCGGTACGCGGCGCGGAAGACGAAGGATAAGGGGATGCGGAAGCAGATCTGGCTCGGATTCGTGTGCGCATTGGCCGCCGCAGCGGGGCAGGAGCCTGCTCCTGCGAACGATCCGCCGAATCCCTACCGGACCGTGGAAGGCTGGGCGAAGCTGCCCGCGGGCCGTAAGTGGGGCTCGACCGGCGCAGTGGACATCGATCGCGATGGGAAATCGGTGTGGGTGGCCGAACGGTGCGGCGCAAATTCGTGCCTGGATCGCGCGACAGGGCGGATTCAGAATATCGATCCGATTCTGAAGTTCGATGAAAACGGAAATCTGGTGAAGAGCTTCGGAGCAGGTCTGCTGGTGGGCCCTCATGGGATTTACGTGGATCGCGAGGGAAACGTCTGGGTGACCGATTATCAGGACGATGGACCGGTGGTAACGCCCGCGCCCGGCGCGCCGAAGCCGATGGGACCGCCGCCCGGGACGACAAGGGGGCATCAGGTTTGGAAGTTCAGTCCCGAAGGAAAGGTGCTCATGACACTGGGCAAGCCGGGCGGAGCAGCGGCGCCGGGCTACTTCTTCGCGCCGAACGATGTGATTGTGGCGAAGGATGGATCGATCTTTGTTTCGGAAGGCCATGGGGGCGGGAACAGCCGGATTCTCAAGTTTTCCAAAGACGGAAAGCTGATCAAATCCTGGGGAAAGTTGGGAACAGGGCCGGGGGATTTCGATATGCCGCACGGGCTGGCGTTTGATTCGAAGGAACGGCTGTATGTCGCCGACCGCGGGAATAACCGGATTCAGGTGTTCGCTCAGGACGGGAAGTATTTGTCGGAGATGAAACAGTTCAGCCGTCCGGCGGGTATTTTCATCGATCAGAACGACAACATTTATGTGGCGGATTCGGATTCGCCGCCCGCGAATCACAGTCATGACGGATGGCGGCGGGGGATTCGAATCGGGAGCCTGAAAGACGGGAAGGTTGTGGCGTATATTCCGGATCCTGTGGAGAATCCCACCGGGACACACGCCGCGGAGGGTGTGGCTGTCGACGCGCAGGGAAATCTTTACGGGGCCGAGGTGGGGAACATGGCGCTGAAACGGTACGAGAGGAATTGAGCCGCGGCGTCCCGCGCCTTCGCCGTTATCTCACGTGTACTTTGAGCGCAGCAGCGCAGGAAGAGTAGCTACGCTGTCAATGATGTCGGTATGCGGTTCGGGCTCCATGGTTTCCCGCGTCCCGACTCCCGAAAGCACGCCGACGATACCAGCCATTCCGCCGTTGGCTGCCGCGCGCAGATCAAGCGGAGTATCTCCTACGGCAACCACCTGAGCGACACCGTCGACTCGCGCCTTCTCCATTGCGTGGAACAACATGTATGGCGAAGGCCTGCCCTGCGCGACATCATCGCTCGTTATTTGAGCGACGAAATAGTCTCTCCAACCGAGTCGGCTCATGATCGAGGCGGTGATCGTCGCATCGAAGCCAGTTGACGTCGCAAGCGTCACGCCCATGTTCCGCATGGCCCGCAGCGCGTCCTCGGCGCCAGGAATGCCTTTGATCGTCGCATAGCTTTCGATGATTCGTTGCTGAAAGTCTGTGTAGACTGTCTCGATGAGTTTGTCGCGCTCGGCTCCCGGCCGTTTCAGGCGTTCAGTGACGAAATGCCGAACGATCTCACGCTTTGAAGCTCCGCGCCACTGATTAATTTCGGAACGCGATATTGAAATGCCCTTTTTCGCAAATGCGGCTCCGAGGGCCTCGGGGATATCACCCCGCTCTTCTACGATCGTTCCTCCGATATCGAGTACGACCAACCGAATGGGAAGCCGAGGCGCAGTGGCTGCTTTCGTTTGGCCCGGCAACGCCGCGCCAGTCAGAGCTGCCACCGCGCCGAGCGCTCGTCTTCGCGACCATTTCACAACCTCCGATTGGGCCATGAATCTCACGAAATGATGATCTTGCGCGGAAACTGCGAATTGTCTTCGAGAAAGGTTTTCTTTCGTTTCAATTCATCCGCCGTTGGCTGCACATTCCCTTCCGCATCTGTGGCGCGGGAGACCAGCGTGTGCTCGCCGGCTGTTGCGCCCGTCCAATGAAACGTGAACAACTTCCAGGAATATCTTGTGTTGGCCGGATCCAGCGTGGCTTTCTGCCAGGGACCGTCGTCGATCTTCACTTCCACCGACTTCAGTGGCGTGCCATCGTTGAGCACGAACCCGAGCATCTGATATGCGCTGCCCATCTTCCGCACACGAGCGATCGTCGATTTCAAGTGCATCCGAGTGATCTCGGTCTCCATCCACTGCGTCTCGGGGGCGGCATCCTCACCTGTCCCGCCTACTCCAACGAGTGACCGGTACCAGCGGGCCTGGTAATTGCCGACATATCGGTCTTCCTGCAGGTGGATCTCGGAAAGCCATTTGACATTGGCTACTCCGTACCAGCCGGGCATGATGAGACGTAACGGCGCTCCCTGCGGAACCGTCAGCGGCTCGCCATTCAACGCCCATGCGAGCAGGGGTTCCGGTTTGAGCGCGTTCTCCAGTGTGATGCTGCGCCCGAACTGTTGATTGAGCTTGAAGGTCTGCTGCCGGAACACGACATCGGCGTCACCGCGGTCTGTACCCAGAAAAACAACTTCCCGGGCTCTCGGGCCCACGACCGCCTGCCTCAACACATCGCGCAGGGGTACGCCGGTAAATCGCCCGCAAGAGGACAAAGACTGAAAGGATCGAGGGCTATTACCGGAACACTCATATCCCGCGATCAGCTCGGTAGAACGCATTTTACGCAGATCCGCGAGCGACAGGCTCACAGGATTGTTCACCATGCCGCTCAGCTTCAGACGGTAGGTATTCGAATCGATTTCCGGCTGATTATTGTGCTGCAGGACGAAAAACTTGTCTCTTGATACCGTCAGGCCATCGATGGTCCGGATGTCAAAGGTCCGCCGCGGCTGCCCGGTGCCACCGGGAGTAAAGGTCGCCGGGTAATCGCTGAACGGAACTTCGATTTCTCCCTGCGCCAGCGCAGGAAGGCCCGAGTCCGCCATGGCCAAAAGACCGGCTAATCTGATTCCTTGCTTAAGAGTCTCGCGTCGCGAAATCGTGGACATAGATGCCCTCCATTTGTCGGATGCTTCAGGCCAACACATCTTTGACCACGTTCCCCGCCACGTCGGTCAGCCGGAAGTTCCGCCCCTGAAACTTATAAGTCAGCCGCGTATGATCGATACCCAGCAGTTGAAGCATGGTGGCGTGCAGGTCGTGTACGTGCACCGGATCCTTTACCACGTTGTAGCAGTAATCATCCGTCTCGCCGAACGTGATCCCCGGCTTCACCCCACCGCCCGCCAGCCACATCGTGAAGCATCGCGGATGATGGTCGCGCCCATAATTATCCGGCGTCAGCTTGCCCTGGCAATACACGGTGCGCCCGAACTCTCCGCCCCAAACCACCAGCGTGTCCTTCAGCAGCCCGCGCTCGCTCAGGTCCTGAATCAGCGCCGCGCACGCCTGATCGGTATCCTTGCACTGCCCCGGAAGT
>Ga0126381_100000428_pt1 | contig 46216 bp, 55 predicted proteins | sample PanSoiMetPlot_28_FD_96465 | JGI IMG/M metagenome (GOLD analysis project Ga0126381, IMG submission 96465) | Tropical forest soil microbial communities from Panama - MetaG Plot_28 | ecosystem: Environmental > Terrestrial > Soil > Tropical forest > Bulk soil | place: Panama | collected 2016-02-17 | reverse complement strand
GCGGGCGGGCAAGGCCTACGCCAACATCATGGCGGCATTTCCGCGGGTTCAGTTTTACGACTATACGAAGCTTTCGAATCGGCGCGATCTACCGGCGAATTACCACCTGACATTTTCGCTCGGGGTGAAGAACGACCTGGCGGCGTGGGCGGCATTGGGTGCCGGCTTGAACGTGGCCGTGGTCTTTGACCGCTATCGCGAGCGGCCGGCGGAATTCATGGGCCGCGCGGTGATCGATGGCGACGAGAGTGATCTGCGGTTCGCCGATCCGCTGGGCGTGATAGTCGGGCTGAAGAGCAAGGGCCATGCGCGCCACGATCGCTCGGGCTTCGTGCGCTGAGAGTTCAATCGGAAGGAGTTGAGACGATGACCAAACGAACGCAAGATTTCCGGCCGGGTGATCGCGTGGCGTATCGCGCGTGCTGGCTCCGGAGCACGGGCACTTACACGGGATACCTGCCCCGGTTGCGGGGGACGGTACGGGCCATTACGGAGGGGCCGGGTTATACCCTAGCCGTGGTTGCGTGGGACGGCTATCGCGTGGCCAGCGAATACCACACGGATGGGATGGCGCGGGTTCTGGCGTGCAACTTGACCCTGGTCAAACGGCTGGCCGAGGACGCAGCGCTATGAACGACAATCTGCTGCTGTTCTGGTTTGCGGTGAGTGAAGAGCGCATTTTCACCGGCTTCAGCCGCCAGGAATGCCTGCGCTGGTGGGACTGCCAGCGCGGGATGCTCCACGCCCCGGAACTAGAAGCGATTCCCGAAACCAAGGAGACACCCCATGGACGTGAAGATTTCTAACCACGGCACGATCGGCACGGTCGCGCCGATCACCAAAGCCACCCGCACCTGGGTCGAGGAGAACCTCGTCCTGGAGGGCTGGCAGTGGTTCGCCAACATCTGCTTCGCCGTCGAGCCCCGCTACCTCGATGACCTAATCGCCGGCATGCAAGCCGACGGCCTGGAGGTGGGCTCATGAGCACCTATGACACGCACGACTTCTTCATGCTCGGCGACTACGCCGGCCGCTACGGGAGCGGTTCGCACTGCCCCTATCGCAGCCACTGGCGCCTGCGGTCCTGGGGCAACGGCTGGTATGCCGGCAATTCGATGTGGCTGGAAGAGAACCGCAACTGAGACTGGCCTACCTGCACCCTGCGGGGTGCAGGTGGAGACAGTCCCAACTTCAACCCAAGGAGATACCCCGTGGCCAAGATCACCATTGAGCAGCGCGGCTCGCGCTACTACGCCCGCTTCACCTTCAGCTACGAGGTCAAGGACGACCAGGCATGACTTCTCTCTATGGCGCGGAGCATGAGCTCGCCTCGTGGGCGCATGGCTACGAGCTCTGGCGCCGGCGCGCGGTCGCAGCGGAGGCGGAGCGCGATCAGCTAATGGCAGCGCTGCGGCAGATTGAAATCGCGCTGACGCCGAGCGGCGGGACGTCGTCCGGGCCGCTCGGCGTCGCACTGGTGGCGCGCGACATTGCCCGGGCCGCAATCGCCAAGGCGAGGATGTAGCGCAGCGGCGCTCTCCGGGCGCCGTCACGGTGCATCTTGGCACCGCTTGAAAGGAGAGACGATGCGCGCGGCGATGGTCAACCGGGCGCTGCCGCCCGGCTATGCGGTGCGCTATGTGCCGGCCGCGGATGCCACGATCTTGCAGGCGCTGGCGCGTTCGAGGGGGCGGCAGAGCGCCGCGCCGAGGGCTAGGCCATGGCAGCGCCGCTGAGCAAGTTCTCGGTGAGCAAGGTTCGCACGTTGTGGCGGGCCTATCTCGAGCTTGGCGTTCACGTCAGTGCGGACGAGCTCGAGGTCATGCTCGAGGCGCTGCGCGCGCTCTCTCCGGCGTGGCGGGCGAGTGTGGAGGCGAAGGCGGGGCGCGAGCGGGCGAGGTTGCTAGCGGAGCTGGCGGCCTGGCATCGCGACTGGCAGGCCTTCGAGCGGGTTTACGGCTTTGGCAAGGAGTGAGGCGATGTTGGATGACGAGGTGCGGGTGCGGGTTCGGGCGCGGATCGGCCGGAGATTGCGGACCTGGGAGACGACGCTAGCGGAGTTTCTCGCGCTCGGCGTGGGGCAGCGGCTGAAGATTCGCGGCTGTGTTCTGCGCGGGGCGGCGTACCAGAGCGCGGATTTCATTGTCGAGCCGATCCGGCGCCGGCCGGGCGAGCGCGGTGATGATCATGTGCGCCGGGATCATCTCGGTGATCTCGGCCACAAGCTGCGGCGAGAAGGCCGCGCGGGCTTGGTGCGCTCATGAGCGTGGCGAAGCCGCGCTGGCTGCAGCCGCCCGTCAAGTTGTGGGACGTGCGGCTGTGGCGGGGCGGGACGGTGCAACGCATCGTGGTGCCGGGAACGAATCGGCGCTTGGCGGTGAGCCAGGCGAAGGCCGCGGTCGGCTGGGGGGCGTGGCGCTCTGCGTCCCTGATCCTGATCCGCCCGCTGCGCCGGAGAGAGGTGAGACCATGACGGAGATGACGCCGGCCGAGGCGCTGGCCACGCTGCAGGAGTCGCATCGGCATTTCTATCTCGAGCTCGGGCATGATGACCTGGTCGCGATGTTCATCCTCTATCGCCCCGAGGATGCCGTGTTCGTGGCCTGCCCGATGCCCGACAAGCCTGCGGAGCGCGATGGCGCCGTCGCCGCGGTGCGCAAGATCGCGGCCGACTGCGGCGATGTCTACATGTACGCGTTCGTGTCCGAGGGCTGGGCGCTGAGCTTCGGGCCGGGCGAGCAGGTTGCGGAGAATATCCGGCCGAGTCAGAGCAACCAGCGCGTCGAGATGGTGAGCACGATGGTGTGCCATCGCGACGGCCGGCGGCTCAGCGACATGTGCGAACTCGTGCGCGACTGGAAGAGCGGCAAGGTGGTCGCGCTCAAGCCGATGGGCGTGAGCACGATGCTGGAGACCCGCTTTGAGCTCTTTGACTGAAGGAGGAGGTGGAGAATGAAGCTGCGGACGATGACGAAGGAGGAGATCCAAGCCGTGCGGTTGGCTATGGGTCTCTCGGTGGCGGAGTTTGCCGCGCGCTGCAACGTCGATCGGACGACGATCTATCGCTATGAGGACGGTCGGCGGGCGGTGACGGGGGCGATGGTCGCCTTGATGGATTACTTTGGCGCCGCGGCGCCTGAGCCGCGGCGCACCAGGCGAGCGGGACGGCATGCCAGCCCGACGTGCCCGGAGGCTTGAAGGAGGCCCAGAACACCACCATGGTTCCGAGTTCGAGGCGGTCGTCGTAGCCGGCGACCGCCATTTTCTCGATCCTGGCGCATGTGAAGCTGCGGCCGTGGGCCCAGTGCCTGGGCCGCACCACGCGGAACAGATCGCCCTTGCGAATCATCGCCGCGGCAGTCACGGCTCCTCCTTCTTGTCGTAGTCGCGGCCGGCGAAGCCCCACAAGCCATAGCCGCGGCGGATGGCGAAGCCGCGCTTGCGCAGGCGATCGAGAAGCCTTCGCACATTGCCTTGCGACATTCCCAGCTCATCGGCGATCTCTCGCGGCGTCACGGGTTCGGGCGCGGCGTTGAGGACGTCGAACACCTTCTGCTTTTCGCTTTCGAGCTTGACGTCCTCGTGGCGGCCGAGGAGCTCCCAGCGGGCCGCGGTCTTGTTCCAGTTGAGGGCATATTCGCCGTCCTCGATGATGTCGCGTCCGGTGATCAGGAGCTTGCCGGTGAGGTCGCCGCGCTTGCGCGACAGGATCATGATCGTGTCGGCGGCGCCGGGCATGGCCGTGGTGCCGCTGATGACGTCGAGCTCGTCGGTGCCGGCGTCCGCCTTGCGGGTATGGTGGATGAGCAGGATGCAGACATCGTGCTCGTGGGCGAAGCGCTGCAGGGCGGCCATGTCGTCGTATTCCATCTGGTAGATGCCGGCGGATTTGCCGTCGGGCTTGGCGCGGACCTTGGCCAGGACATCGATGATGATCAGCCGGCAGGCCGGGCGGGCCTCGAGGTAGCCGGTGAGGCGCTCCATGCCGCCGTTGTCGAGGCGCGGCCAGTTGGTGGCGAAGATGAGCCCGGGCGGGATTTCCTGCTCGTCGCTGATGAGCTTGAACATGCGCTCCTGGAGCCGGCGGTAGCCGTCCTCAAGCGCGAGGTAGAGAACCTCGCACTGGTTGGTCTCGATCTTGCCGAAGACCGGCAGGCCGAGGGCGACCTGGATGGCGAACTCGAGCGCGCACCAGGAGTTATGAGTCACGGCGTAATGGCTCGTCAGGTAGAGGCCGTCGGGATGAGCGACGGTCAGGCAGACGGCTTCGGCCAACCCGGCCTCGCGGACGGCGACGATTCGCCGGTTGAAAAGCTTGGACCGTGGCCGACAACGTTCGGCCTTGCGGGGCAGGCGGAAAGGGACCCCAAGGTCATTTGGCAGCCGAATCCGCATGGCATAACTGGGCTGGCCAAAGCGATATTCGCTTCGGAGCCGATATCGGGGCGCCGGATTCAGGCGCAGTCGGCAGACGCCGCCGAGACTCTCGACCAATTCCTTGACCCCAAGGGCGAGATCTTGGGACGAACTCGAGAAAGCCGGATAGCCATCTTCGACCCATCCATCGGTGTCGAGCAGTCCCTGGAGCAGAGCGAAGCGTTGCTCCAGACTGGCGATGAGATAGTCCGATGGGATGCTTTTCTCGGTACTCTTCTTGTTGAGCAGGCCCCACTGCCGCAGGGCGTGGACGACAGGGTTGGCGATACCTGCAGGTGTTGTGATCCCGCCCGCGCCGCCATGGGGATAAAGGCCGAGACGGCACGGCACGGGAAGCAGTTCTTCAACCGCACCGAGGAGTTCGTCCTCTGCCGAAGTAAAGCTGACGCCGTCATGTCGGAAGCCGCCATTTCCCAGAAGCAGACCGAGTAAGTAGGGGTCAAGCGGCAATGTCTTGGCCGGATATGTGACGGCGGGGGCTTGCGGCAGATAGACATCGCAGCTCAGTTGGGCGATCTGTTCCGTCGTCAGCAAGCCGGGTGGTGCTTGGTTGTGGCGCAAGCGCACTTGCCACAGATGCTCAGATGTCGTCTGCACGATGCTCCCATCCGAGAGTTCGACATCGAAAATCTGGCAAATCCCTTGCGGATGAACCTGGAGGACCTCAGTCGATCGACCATTAGCACCGAAGACAAGATCTCCTGGCTTGATATCGCCCATCCTCGACCAGCCTGCGGGAGTCGGGATGACGGTTTCGCAGGGTTGGGCCTTGCCGATCTTGGATTTGCCGACCAGGAAGGCGAGCCCGGTGGGCAGCCAGTCGCGGATGATCCAGTGCAAGGGTTCGAAGATCTTGGCCGCCAGGTCGATGGCCGAGAAGACGCTGCCCAGCTCGTGGGCGATGCCCGGGCTCTCGAAGAACAGGCTGATGCCGGGCGGCAGGCCCTCCGAAACCTGCCAGTGGGGCGGCAGGCTGGGCGGCAAGGGCAGGACGGAGGCGGCGATGCCGACGCCGCGCAAGAATCTTTCCAGCTTGGCGGCGCGATCGGCGCCGGTGCTGTCGTTGCGGGGAACGATCACCGGGCGGCGCCCGGCGAGCGGGCTCCAGTCGATGTCGGCCCAGGAGCCCTCTGGGAAGGCGCAGGCGAGCCACTCGGCGGGAAGCGCGGCCTGCAGTGGGTCGAGACAGCCGAGGCCTTCGGCGAGCGCCACAGGCGCTCCTGGCGCCCCGGCGATGGGTCGTAGCGAGCTCAGGACGCGCTCACCGCCGCGGAGGCCATGGCCGTTGCCGCTGCCGTTGGACTTGGGTTGCGGGGCATCTAAAGGTTCCCCCGGCAGGAGGCGCTGGGCGCCTTTGCCTGGAACCTCCGTTGCCATTGCTTAGGCCAGGTCGAGATCGACCGTGAGCAGGAGCGGCCTGCCACCGCACGCTAGGTTGCGAGCTCGCAATTTGTGGGCCAGGGCGGCTGAGGCACAAATTATGGTTCCCCAAACCGGGCCGAAGGTTTCGACGGTATCGATGACGTCCCAGTCGAGGATGCAGACGGAGCAGCGTTGCTGGGGACTGGTGCGCAGGTGGCGCCAGCCGGCGGGGGCGCTGACGAGGATCATGGGGAGATGGGTCCACTGGACCCGGAGCAGCTCGCAGGATCCGAGGACGGTCCAGGCGCCATAGCCGCTCTGCAACCACCAGACGTGGGGCTCAGATGGATCCCAGGCCACGACGTCGAGCAGTTTGCCATCGACGGTTGTGACCGGCTCGTAGACCAGGGGCGGGCGGCGCTCACCCGCATCGCGTGCATCGGGATCGGCCGCTGCCGGAACCGGCGACCAGAACCTCGCGTGGGGCGAGAGGAGGCCCGGCGTTCCATCCTCAGGCAGACTGAGGTGCTGGGCGTTCAAATCCGTGTCATAGCTAGAAAATTCGGCTAGCATGGCACCTCCCAAGACTGGCCCCTAGCGGGGCCGGGAAAGGAAGAGGGGAGCCGCTATGGCCCTTGGGATCAGCCGCTAACAGCTCCCCCCTGTGGTGATCGACCGGGGATCAACCGGCCGACTTTGGACGGGCAGCGTATGCCGTCCGTGACGCGTGAGACAAGCGCCGTAGCTCATCTTCACACGGCCTGATATAACATATAATGCTCACAGCGTCATGACCCTTCGTCAATGGATGGAAGAGCGCGAGATCTCCCCCCGGGAACTGGCTGCGAAGCTAGGAATCTCGGTGATGAGTGCCTATCGGCTGCGCGACGGCAAGACGCCGGGGCGGGCCGATATCCAGGTCAAGATCCGGAAGCTCACGGGAGGCAACGTGTGCCCGAACGACCTGATCGAGGCGTGGAGCCGGCGGTGAGGCCGGCGCAGATCCGCAAGATCATCCGGCTGCTCGAGGAGGCCGGATTTATCGCCATCAGGCTGCGCGACAGGCTCTGGCTCGTGCTGCTGCCGATTCAGGCAACGACGCTCACGGTCATCGCCGAACATTCGTTCAATCCGCACGAGAGGCGCGAGGAGATCCGGGCGGCGCGCCCGCTGCTGATCGGCTTCGGCTGGCATCCGCCGGTGCCCGAGCCCTGGATGCTCATGGGGGCGGTTCCCGTCGAGGTGAAGGAGATCGAGGATCTGGAGTTCGCGCTGGCGGCGCAGGGCTTCGATCACGCGCTGGCGCTGGGGGAGACCTGAAGTGGCCGGCTCAACCAAGCCCTCCCAATACCGTCGCGTTATGTCATCGGTTCCCGTGCGGCACAATCTGGACGCTTACCTCAAGGGCTAGCCAAGGAGCCGGAATGGCCGAGACCCCCTCCACGCCCGCGGAAACGAGCCCACGCCCCCCTCTCAAGCAGGGAGGTGCGATCACCTGGATCGAGCGTCTGGGTCCGGAGTGTGCCTTGGGAACCGACGGGCAGCAATGGATCGTGTTCCGCCGCCATGGACCGGCGAGTGCCCATGGTCTCAGTTGGCAGGGGCAGCGTTGGGACGCCACCGGCTTCATTCATTCGAGCAAGCGGGCGCTGATCAATTGCCTGGAGGTCAAGGGTCTCAAGCTGTCGCCTGAGGGCCGCGCCGCCATTAAGCGCCAGGATGCCAAGATCTGGCGCTGGAGGCGCGCGAGCGATGCCTGACGGAGAACAAGCTCAAGGAACGGGCTTCGATCACGCGCTAGCGCTGGGGGAGACCTGAATGCTGTGCGACCGCGTGGCCAATGCCACCCTCGATGACGTCGCGCCGACCGGGCTGGTGCAGGATGCGGCCACGCGGCACTGGCTTCTCGAGGGCTTCACGGGTTTGCGCTCGCGCGTGATCCGGGCCAAGAAGTTCATTCTCAGCCCCGAAGTCCATGCGGCGGCGCGGGCGGTGCATATGGGTCGGCCCTCCTCCGTCGAGGCGGCGCGGGAGTTCATGCGGCTGCCTTTCGCCGAGACATGGTTCGAATGGCAGCCCGTCACGGGGCCGCTGCGGCCGGGTGCCCATGCGCCGAGCCGGGTGGGAATGTTGATCGTCGGTCATGATCTGCCGCCCAAGGTGGCGCGCGATCCCGAGCGGTTGCGCAGCGGGGCGATCCATCTGTTCTGGTATCTGCCGCTGCCCTTCGATCAGGTCCGGCTGTCGGCGGCCGCGCTGCTGTTTGATTTCGAGCGCAAGCTGATTCCGCAAATTTATCAGGCCTATGGTGGTTCGGTGCCCGATCCCAGCGGGATCACGGCGGAAGCGATCGCCGAGGGCTGGCAGCAGCGCCCGTCTTGGCTCGCCGATCCCAAGGAGCTCGAGGCGATCCGGGGCCGGGTGAGCGAAATCATGGCGGTGCCATCGCCTTTCGTCCTGGGTTCGCTGCGCGACCAGCTGAGCATGGCGCAGATCCAGGCTCTCATAGATAAAGCGATGTCGGACTGGGAGGGCGAGTTCAGCTTCTTCAAATCGCTGCTGATCCTGCTCCAGTGCAAGAACGCGGTCGAGAGCCGGGCCAGCGAGCCGATCAAGGCGAGCCACGCCCGGACGAGAACGCAGGCGGGCAAGCTGCCGCTGTTCGAGCACCACACCATTCACCTCAAGTTGCGCGGGCCCGAGCGCCACGGCGAGCCGGGTGCCGGCCAGCATGCCAGTCCGCGCGCCCATCTGGTGCGCGCTCACTTTAAAACGAGGCGCACTGGGGTCTTCTTCTGGAGCCCGTTTGTACGTGGCGATGCTGGTCTGGGGACGGTGCGCTCGCGCTACAAGGTCGAGCCATGAAGCCGCGCGATACGGAGATTCCGCTTGCACTACTCCATCAGCACTTCATCTACGTGCCGACAACGGGCTTGCTCTTATGTCGTGGCAAAGCCATCGGAACACCAAATGGCTTTGGTTATTTGCGCGCCAGCATCATTATCAACGGCTGCAGGCGAAGGGTTCTCATCCATCGCATCTGCTGGGCATTAATGACAGGAACATGGCCTGAGCGCATCGATCATCGCGATGGGAATCGATCCAACAACAAGTGGTCAAATTTGCGGGAAGCAACCAGTGCGCAAAACAAGCAGAACAAGGCGAAATACCGGAACAATACGAGCGGTTTTACGGGTGTTAGCAAGAATCACAATCGCTGGCGTGCAGCAATCAAGGCGAACGGACAGCTCTATGTTCTCGGCTATTTCGCTACGGTTGCAGAGGCACATCAAGCCTATCTCCGAGGCAAGTTAGCGCTCCATCCATTTCAGCCTGTCCCGCGCCCCGAGGTCGAAGCCTGATGGGCAAGATGCGCGATCTCTTCACCGAGCAGCAGGGGGCGCCGCCGCGTCCGCCCGAGTCCGACCTGTTCGGGGCCCGCTCGGCGCGCGACCAAGCGCTGGCTCAGGTCCTCGGCCATGCCGGCGAGGACTGGACCGACATCGTCCTGGCACGGATCGGAGGACTGCCGCTGGGCTGGATTGGCACCGCCGAGGCGTTGCGGCTGCGGCTCCTGGCCGAGGGCTGCCCGAAGCCGCCGCATCACAATGCCTATGCTCCCCAAGGATGAAGCGGCATGACCACCGAGACCTTCCGCGACATAGCGAACAAGCTCAAAGAACAGGCCGCACTGGCGGAACGCGCCGGGCAGCACAAGCTGGCGAAGGGTCTCTGGGAGCTCGCCGGGCGGCTCGACAACCTCAATTACTACCGGGACGCGGACATCACGGAGCAGAAGTAGCGGGCTCGCTTGCGCAACTGGCATGCTTCGAAAGGATTAACTTGCGGTGTTATAGCATCGGGCGTAACATCCCCTGTTAGCAGCCACCGGCACTCATGCCACGGCTCATATAGGAGGAATGCATGCCAATGCCCGTCGACGGGTGGAAAGCCACCTTTGCCTTCGATCTCGAAAAGGGCAGCGCGACTGCCTTCGCTGAGCTAGTCCAAGTTGAATTCCCAAAATGGAGCGGGACTCAGGCTGCGCTAGGCCCACTCGGCGTCAGCAGTGGCTGGCACATCGTCAATCCGCAGATGTGCGAGGAGTTCCTGCGCCGCAACAGGCAGAACCGCAAGGTTTCGCTCACTACCGTCAAGAAGTATGCCCGCGCCATGATCGACGGCCAATGGAAGGCTACCGGCCAGGGCCTGCTCTTCGACAAGGACGGCTGGGGCGTTGATCTCCAGCACCGCTGTTGGGCCGGCTATCTCAGCGGCTGCAGCTTCCCTTCCTACATCATCACCGACGTCGAGCCCGATCCGGTGATCTTCGCCTATATCGATGATAATAAGGTGCGCAGCGGCGCCGATCATCTCTATACCGCTGGCGTCAACGGACTCTCGGCCATGGTGGCCGGCGCCATCAAGATCGAATGGCGCTATCAGCACAACGCGCTCTCGATCTTCGCCAAGCGCACGGCCCTGCGCGAAATCACCAAGCCAGAAATCCTCGGCTTCGCCCAGACCCATCCCGATCTGGCCAATGCCGCGCATATCCTGGTCAGCAGCTACGGCCGTGCCCTCAAGGTGATCTACGATAAGGATGTCGCTGCCTTCTTTGCATGGAAGGTTCTGACCAAGTACGACAGCACCGTGCTGGCTGAATTCCTCACCCCGCTTGGCAGCGGGGCCGAACTGGCAGCCGAAAATCCCATCCTCGCGCTGCGCAATCGCCTACTCAGCGAGCAGGATGATCTGACCAAGCAGCATGTCCTCGCCTTGCTCATAAAGGCGTTCAACATGCACGTCGCTGGAGAGAAGGTCGTCGTCAAGAAAGGGCTTCATGTCCGCGACAATGAACCCTTCCCGCGCTTTGCGGGGGATGATGGCTTGGAGTCGCCCGTCGCTGCGGAGTAATGCCGCAGGGCCTTTCCGATGGGGCGGGGAGCGATCTCCGCCCCTATTTCTTTCCAGGGAGATCCCTATGTCTATGCCTGAACTACATCCCGCTTGCGCTGCGTTTCCAGAGCTGCCCAGTTTCGAGCTTGATCTGCTCGCCGACGATCTCAAGAAGAATGGGCAGCGCGAACCGATCACCATGTTCATGGGCATGATCCTCGACGGTCGCCTGCGCTGGAAGGCCTGCCTGAAGGCCGGGATCGAGCCGCAAACGATCGAATATGAAGATGACGATCCCATCGCCTTTGTTCTCTCCAAGAATCGGTATCGACGTCACCTGAGCAAATCACAACGTGCCATGGCCGCTGCGAGGCTGGCGAATTTGGGGCTTGGCTCAAACCAGTTCGAGCGTAAATCAAAGGGTCCTCTCGCCGAGAGGACCCTCTCCACACAGAAGCTCGCGGACCAATCCGGTATCTCAGTGTCCTCCGTCGACAACGCCCGCGCGGTGCTGGATAAGGCAGAACCTCACATCGTAGCCATGGTGGATCAGGGTGATATCGGCGTGCGCGTTGCTTTCGAAGCCATTCGGAATACCAATCGCACAATCCAAGCTACTTGGGGCAAGGAAGATGTCCAACGCATAGGCCGCGAGGTCATCAAGAACTATCCATCAAGCAAAACCAGGACGCGGACGCCAGCCGCCCCCGCAAAAAAGCCCAAGCCTCGCTTCATCAATCCGCCCTACCAGAGCTTCCGCCCTCTCTCTGCGGAGGAGCGCGGTCTACCCCCGCCGGGTTCCTCCCTTGAGGAGCGCTGGGCACATGCCGAACGCAATGGCCGCGTCCAACTGTTCGCCGACGGAGTCAAGGAGCGGCTCGACGGCGAGAGTCTCGCGCAATCGGTCGCTACGAGCGTCCTTGTTATCGCCAGTCCTAGCCGGCCCGGCATTGATCAGTTCTTCGCTGCTCTGGAGAAGATGAGTGACTGGACCGTTGAACCTGGCGTCATGAACGGACGCCAGATCGATTTCCCGCGAAAGGCTCGTGCCATCAAATCGCAACTGCGCCGCGATTTGCCGCTAGCGCTAGCCTATCTACAGGCGATTAGCGACCGCCTAGCCTAAAAGGAAGAAAAGCATGAGCGAGAAGACCGAAAGGCTTACGCCGCAGCAGATAGCTGCTCTTGAAGCAAAGGTGGAGAAAGGCGCTGAGGCGATCAAATGGCTGATCGAGCATGGGCTAATCAGGCCCAAGGCCACTCAGCGCAAAGTGCCGAGAGAATAAGGCCCAAATCACTAGTCTTCGGGCGTGAGGCGGTGGCGCAACTCTGCCGCCGCCTCGCTCTGCGCCATGGCTTCGTGGAAGGCCCGATCGGCGTCGTGCAGCTTCTGCACTCTGATCGCCCTTTCGGCATCGGGCAGCGGCTCGCCGTGCTTGGTCCGATCCTCGCTCTTCCATCCCTTTCTATGTCTGGCCAAGCTTCTTCGCTCCCTTCATGCCTTTGACGTTGCCGTGATGCACGACCCAACAGACAGCGACCCGCTTGCTGTTGCTGTGGCGATGATCGGGGCGGGCAACGCCGAAGGCGATGCCGCAATCGGAGCAGCGCAGGATCTCGGCGCGGGAGACTTTGACGTCCAGGGGTTTCGACCAGCGCATCGACATTCCACAGCGCTGGCAGAGAAATCGATCCGTCTCGTGGATCATTCTGGCCAGCCCGTTGCCCACCTGAAAATTGCGGCGTGTCTTATCTCGCGGCGCTTGCGAACTCTCGCGCGTTCGCGGGCTCGTATACAAGCCCGGCACTTCCGATTCCCCGCGGCCTCTATGATTAGGTTGGCCCCTTTGTAAGCATGGCCACGCGGGCAATGCACCTTTTGCTTGTTATGTAAGCCTGCAATGCGAGGGTTATTGCCGCGCCGACAGTTGATAGCATGCGTCACGAGTTCGAGATGCCAGGGATTCACGCAGGCCCGGTTCCTACAGAGATGATCTATCTCTAATTCCTTCGGGATCGTCCCTCGAAAATGTTCATAAGCCCAGCGATGGGCGAGAACGTTGCGCTTGCCCACCTTGAACGAGCCGTAGCCATCCTTGTGCTTGCCAGCGAGCCAGACCCAGCAGCCAGTCACTGACCGCTGGTGCTTCTCTATGAACCGTTCCTCTGCTGGACGGTAGGCTGGCACTTAGGCTGGCACTCCTATCCTCCGATGATCTTGATATCGGTTTTGTACAAGGCCCAGACGAGGCGTTTCTTAATTTTAAATTCCTTGGTCTGGGTAGCCTCTGAGCCCTTCACATCTTCAGCGATATATTCGCCGCGTTTCTTGTCATAGTAGCGGAAGTCGGCCTCATAGGTGCTGACCAGGAAGCCATCGACGCAGAGCTCGTAGCGCGGGTGGTGTTCCAGGCTGTGGATGTCGCCGGCGCGCTGCAGGATGACGAGCTCCGCCCAGCGCCGCGCCTCCGCCTTGCTGTCGAACTTCAGACCGTCGAGCTCGACCGGCTCATTGCCATACTTGCGGCGCTTCTTTCCCTCTCTCATGAAGACTGTGGCGGCCAAGGCTCTCCTCCCTGAATCCGACGCTAGCATCATCGCAGCTTCTTCTTCACCAGTTCAAGGTCGTAGCCCACGGCCCGGGCAACGAAGCGGAGCGTCGAGGCACTCGGCCGGTGTGTCTTGCGCAACTGCCAGTTGCGGATGGTCGTGGGCGACACACCAGATCGGGTGGCGATGCGATGGCCGGCGCCATAGTCTTTGCCGATCAACATGGTGATCCGCAACATGATGGGATCAAAATACGCCGAATCCAGCGTCTCCCTGTATTCGGCAGCGAGGCGGCCGTCGTATCTGATGACCGGCGTCTCGGCAGGGATGATTCTCGGCCGTGGCATTGGGTTCTCCTATCGGGGGCTTTGACCCGAAGGGTTAAACACCGTATGTTACTCGAGTGCAATAGAAGGGAGTCAGGAGCAATGTGGATAAACGCGATGGTTCGCAGCGACGACGGCATCTATGTCGTTGAATTTGCGCCCGATGGCAGTCGGGTCAACTACCGTTCCGGCAAGGAGGTGAAGCGGAATTTCTTCGCGGTCAACTCCGTCGGCATTTACGGTCACCAGCAATGGCTCGAGATCTGCAGCCGGAAGATCGTCGACTGTGTGCTGCCGCCGGTCGAGCGGCAATGACGGAAGCGGCGAAAAAGGTCGCGCGCCTTGTGGCCAAGAGAGACAGGAACACGGAACTGCGCCGCGCCACCATCGCCATCGAAGGCTTCCTCGATGGCATGGGCGAAAGGATGATCATGATGGACGGGCGTGTGAAGCGCTTGGGTGAGGGCCTCACCGCCCTCGGTCTCCTCATGAACGATATCCGCGATCGCATAATGACCCTCGAGCAAGCACTCAAGGAGCGGGTAAGGAAGTGACCGAAGGCCTGCTCTTTGCCACCACCGAGGAGTGGCTCAAGGCGCGCGAGAAGAACATCGGCGGCTCCGAAGTCGCCGCGCTCTTCGATGTGCAGGCCGACTACCAGATGAGCTATTACACGCTCTGGCAAATGAAGAGCGGCAGGATCCCGGCCCCTGCCGTGAGCGGCGAGCGAATCAACTGGGGCCTGAGACTGGAGGCCTGCATCGCCGACGGCGCGGCGATCCAGAATCACTGGACGATCGAGAAGGGAGGCTATGTCCAGCATCCGACGGTCGCGGGCATGGCCGTCAGCCTCGATTTTGTGGTGACCGGATACTCCGATCCGGCGATGGAAGGGGCGAAGCCTCCGGGCGCGGTCGAGTGCAAGAATGTCGACTGGATGATCCACAAGGCCTCGTGGAGTGAGGAGCCTCCGATCAATCTGCAGCTTCAATTGCAGGCTGCGTTGGCCTGTACGGGCTGGCAATGGGGCGCGCTCGTTGCACTTGTCGGCGGCAACCGGCTGGCGACCTACCGCTACGAGCGCAGGCCCAAGATTATTTTGGAGATGGAAAAGAGAGTCGCAGAATTTTGGAAGTCGGTGCGGGAGGAGCGGGAACCTCCCGTGGATGGCTCCGATTCCACTGCAGCAGCACTCGCCGCTCTTTTCCCCGAAATTGCTCCCGGTTCATCTATCGATGTGACAGGCGACAATGAATATCTGGACCGGCATGCTGCCTTGAGACAGGCTCGCCTCGACGGCAAAACCGCAGACGCCGCAGAGCGGGCTGCGCGCAATTGGATCATGCGCAAGATCGGCGATGCGGAGCTTGTCTACCATCAGGGCGAGGTCATCGCGACCGCGAAGCTCGTAACGCGCCGCGCTCATCAGGTAGCAGAATCTAAGTCGCGGATGCTCAAGCTGAAGGGTGAGAAGTGAAACCTCACATCATCAGCATTGGTCAGCGTTTTGGTAGCCTCGTCGTGGTTGCTCGTGCCGCACCGTCGAATGGGCAGCGCGTCGAATGCAAGTGCGATTGTGGCACAGTGAAGATCCTGGCCGCTGGCAATCTGATCAAAGGCCAACGGCAGTGCCGTGCTTGCTATGTCCCAGGGAAACGCAATATCCGGCATGGGCGGTTCGGTACGCGCATCTACCGAATCTGGACACAGATGAAGACTCGCTGTGGGAACCATCGCCATGTTCACTATGCGGACTATGGTGGTCGCGGAATTCGCGTCTGCGATGCGTGGCAGAATTTCGAAGGTTTTTATTCCGATATGGGAGAGCCGCCGAGTGCTGACCACACACTTGATCGTATCGATAACGATAGGGGCTATGAGCCCGGCAATTGTCGATGGGCAACGAAATCTGAGCAGGCCTTCAACAGGCGCCAGCGTAAGCCCTTGACGGCGTGTCGGCGCGGACACCCGTTCAGCCCAGAAACCGTCATGATCAATTCGCGGGGTAATCGTCAGTGCAGGATTTGCTTCAATGATGCGGCGCGGCGGTGCCGCGCAAGCTCAGGGTGAGAAGTGATGGAGGGGCCGCATGTATCCTGATGAGCCGACACTACGGGAGTTCCTCGTCGGCATGTGGAAGTGGCTGCAGCTAGAGGCGAACCGCACGGTCAAGTGGTGGTACTTCAAGCTCTTCGTCCGCCGCCGGGTGCTTCGCCTGTACGAGCGGGACTTGCTGGAGCGCGACAGGAGCATCCGCGAGCACCTCGACACGCGCCATGGCAAGCGGCCATTGACTGAGGCGCAGAGGCGGGCGCTGCGCGCCATCATTGAAGGCAAGGACCGGGGGGGCATGTACGGCCACGAGGAAGATGGAAACACCAACTATCCGGGAAGCTGAACCATGCCCCCGCCGCTGACGACCAAGACCGCCGGCTCAGAGATCGCGCTGCAGAAGGGCGGGGGCGCGCTTGAGGTCATGCCGCGCAACTTTGGCGAGCTCGAGGAGTTCGCTATCCGGATGGCGAAAAGCCGCTACGTCCCGCCACCGCTGCGCGGCAAGCCCGAGGATTGCCTGATGATCGCGCTGCAGGCCTATCGCTGGGAAATGGATCCTATCGCCGTCGCGCAACAGACCTACTTTCCCCGGGATGGCGGTCCCCCGGCTTACATGGCCCAACTGATCGCTGCCGTCGTCCATGCGCGGGCGCCGTTGGAGGGCCGGCTCAAGATCAAGTGGAGCGGGCAATGGCCGCAGCGCACTTGCACGGTCACCGGCAAGCTCCGGGGCGATGACGATGTCAAGGAGCGCACGGTCCACGCGGTGAACATCACGGTGCGGAACTCGCCACTCTGGAAGACCGATCCCGATCAGCAGTTGGCCTACTATGCCGAACGCGCCTGGGCGCGGCTCTATGTGCCCGATGTCCTGATGGGCGTCCACTCGCGCGAGGAGCCTATGGACGAGGAGGAGCGGGCCACTTGGGCGACCGACGTCACGCCCTCTAAGAACGAGAGCACACCAGCGCCGCGAGAGACGCCCGCCAGCCAACTCGACGGGCTGGAGGAGATCATCGATCAGCAAGCGGAGGCGGTCTCGCAGGAGCGGATCCGGATGGCTCACGAAGCGATCAAGGACAGGGGCGAACCGGAGCGCACCGAGGATATCGACGCCAACGAGCCGGGGGTGACCGATCTGTCGGGGGTGACGGATCGGTCGAGGCCCGGCGATCTCTCGCCCGAAGACGAGAAGCTGGCCGAGAAGCTGACATCTGGCGAGGAATTACCGCCGTCTGACGACGGCCTCAGCGATTGGGAGCGCACTCTCGGCCGCAATTGGCCGGCGCTGGATGCGAGCGAGGAGGAGTGGCGCAAGGCGGTCGAGGACGCCAGGACGGAGATCCGCAAGATCCAGTCGGTCGCGGTGGTGGAGACCTGGGAGGCGGCGAACGCCGCGGGATTGAAGGTCATGGAACAGGTGAGCCGCAAGTTGCATAGCTGGTTCACCGGCCTGATCGAGCGGCACAAGGAGAAGCTCCGCGCGTGAAGCTGAAACTATAAGCGGCGCGTGAGTCTGCGTACCCACGCGCCGCCTTGGCCTGCCCATCAACAACGGAGAGGAATTCTACCATGCGTATCCTGCTTGTGCTAGCCGCCGCCATGGCGGTCGCGGCGCCAGCATCCGCCCAGGATTACTTCTCGACCTCGCCAGACGGCGGATTCACGACGTGCGGCGGGGGGAGCTGCTTCCAGGCCGGGCCGCAAGGCTACGGCAGTTGGAGTCCGGACGGCGGATATTTCGTCGGCCAGGAGGGCGGCTACCAGACCTGGGATGGCGATGTCATCGTCGTGCCGACGGCGCCGCCCATCATCGTGCCGTCGCCTGATGACCCCGGTGAGTGAGTTGCGCGTGGTAAGATGAACATATGCTGTTTCAGGGCGCGTTCCCCTAGAGCACATTCATTACAATTGGGAGACAAGCCATGGCAGCAATTCCTGTAACCATCGTTGGCACCATGACCTATTCCGGCCTAGAGATCGGCGGCGGCCCGATGCCCGGCGGTCCTCCGCTCGGCTTCTGGGGCGGCGTGGCGCCGCCGTATCCGGCGCATCCCATCGCCCCTGGTGGCCCGCCGCTCGGTATATGGGGCGGTCCACCGCTTCATCCGACGCATCCGATTGCCCCCGGCGGTCCGCCGCTGGGATTCTGGGGCGGTGTCGCCCCGCCGTATCCGGCGCACCCCATTGCTCCAGGTGGCCCGCCCTTGGGCTTCTGGGGCGGTGTCGCCCCGCCGTATCCGGCACACCCCATCGCCCCCGGTGGTCCGCCGCCGGTGATCTGGGGCGGTCCCGGCAGCCTGCCCGGTGCCGGCGGCGATGGTGGCGGCGGCGCTGGCGGGGCCGGCGGGGCCGGCGACATGGGCTGGGTCTGGAGTCCCTATTATGGCTGGGTCTGGAATCCGGTCAGCCCGGGTGGCAAGCCGACGCCGCCGCAGTTGCCGGGAACGCCGCCGGTCGATCCGAACGCACCGCAGGTGAACCCGCTGCCAGCGTAACGGAAACGAGAGATGCGGGCGGCCCGCTGGGCCGCCCGCAGCCATACAAAGGGGGATTTTTCAATGGCCGCAGATTATCCGACGACGCTGGACATCACCGTGCCGGGCAAGGGCACGTTGCATCTTTCCGGCATGCTCAGTGATGGTGCTACGGGAGCGACCGGTCCCACGGGGCCGACCGGCGATACGGGGGCGACGGGAGCGACCGGTGCCACCGGAGATACAGGGGCAACCGGCCCGGCGCCGCCGCTGGAGCAAAAGCTCTACACGCCGGAAGGCTTCGGCGGCGACCTGATCAGGATGCGCGATCAGATCATCGCCGACCAGGAGGCCGCGGGCGACGGGGCGCTGCGGGCTGTCGTCCAGTTCGAGCGCGGCAAGCGTTACGAATACAGCGACAACAGATTCATGACCGGCGTACAGAATTATCGCTGCGAAGCCATCGGCACTGGCAATCGGCCCCAGCTGCGCTGCACCAGGACCGATGGGCAGTGGATCTATCACGGGCCGATCTGCGTCGGCAAAGGCGCTAACTGCATGACCGAGCCCGTGGGCAAGAGTAATAACATGGCCCTGATTGCCACCGCGGAGGCGGGCGGAACTGAGATTCTCCTGCTTAATCCTGCCGATGCATCGCGACTCAAAGTGGGGCGCTGGCATGCAGTCTTCAGCTACTGCCAGCAGCTCGAACCCTATCCGCCCAACTGCCGCTGGATCGACTATGTCAAGGTGACCAGCATTAGCGATAGCCGAGTCATCCTCGATCGTCCGCTCGCACATAACCACTTCGCCGACTATTGGGAGGATCCCAACGACGAGGCCTCGATCGGCAAGGCCCGCATCGGCCTGTGGGACGGCTGGGATGGCCACACGCGCGCCAATCTCGACGGCCACTGGAAGGGGATCGAGTTCGTGGGCGAGCACCAGGCCGGGCGCGACGTGACTTATATCGAGTCGCATATCAAGTGCCTATTCGAGGATTGCCTCATCAGCAATCTGTGGCCGTCAATGAACCAGGATGTTGAGTGCCGCAATTGCAGCTTCACCGGCGCTGGCGATCAGGCGCTCGAAGCCGACAAACTCTCCCATAGCCTCAAGCTCGTCGGCTGCACGACGCCTACCGGTAAGTATTTCCAGGCGGCGTCCGGCTTCGATGAAGTCACTGTCGAGGGTTGCGATCTTAATTGCGTCCAGATCGGCCCGCGCAAGTTCACCTGCCGCGACACGGTCATCAGCAGCCACGGCGATACCCACCTCTATGTGCCTTTCGGCAGCAGCTATCATGGCGGCCCGCGCGATGCTGAGTTCAGCGCTACGACCTTCAAGGCCGAGACTGCAGCGCAGCCAACCTGGGCCTATGGCTCAGCCCCGGTTACTCCGCTGGCGCTGTCGGGTTCGTCTTGGCAGGGGAACAAGCTCATCATCCCGCGCAGCTTCGCCGGCTTCCAGGATTGGCTGGTCTGGCTCTACGAGGGCGCCATGGTGTTCACCGGCCCGCGTGTGGCTGATCCACAGAAGTATGGCCGGGTCGATAAAATCTACGCGCCACCGGACGGCTCCGCGCTCTGGTGCGACGTGACATGGCTCGGCGGGACCAAGCCGACGAGCGGCAATCTCAATCTCCCTCAGAAGGGCTTGCGCAAGCTCGTCTGGTCGAACGGCACCAAGGTTGAACCGGGCAACTGGCTCGAACCCGACTTCATTTGCATGGAGGGCACGCCCGCCGACCGGGCGTTCCCGCAGGGCATTACTTAAGGAGTGGTGCGGAACCAGGCGGCTTCCCCAAGCAACCATGGTCAGCCAGTCCGAATGGCGTGGTCAGGGTCTCCCCAGTCTCTGACCTAAGGGCTGTAAATTCCGGGTGAAACCTCGATTCCCACGACGAAGCTGCCGCCACAGTGACCTGGATTCGCACCACCTTTCTAAGGAGACACTCCTCCATGCTCACCGACCGTAGATCCTTCCTCCGCGCCGCCCTCTTCGTCGCAGCGGCGCCGATCATCATCAAGACGAAGAGTCTTGCCGGCCTCATGCCGCTGAAGGATCATCCCATCGCGCCCACTGGGTATTGGGTTCAGCTGACCCCCTTCAATGAGCATCTGGAGAAGCTCGACATCGAGGCTTGCGGCGTTCTGACGAGCGAAATGCGCGACGGCCCGCGCGGCCCAGAGGTATGGGCGAAGCTGAAGCAGATCGTCTACGAAGGCGTGGAGAAGAAGCCCCTCCTGCTGGGCGGTTGGCTCGGTCAGGTCACGTCGGACTATGACGTGGAGCATGACCGCATCCCCATCGCCGCCGTCATTTAGTCTGGCGGACCACGCCGTCCAGGGTGGCGATGTATCCACTGCTCGGCGGCGTCGTCAGCGGCAATGAGATCTCTGGCCTCGATTATATAGGCTTCCCATAGGGGCTCACCCGGCGGATAGGGAAAGCCCATATGGTCAGGATCGAGCCCGCGCGCCTTGCAGATGGCACGCGCAACAAATTCGATGCGTGGATCTGAGGCGGCGATCTTCTCGAGATCGACCTGTGCCTTTGGCTTCTTCTGATCAGCGCCGGCGACAAGGAGGGCGACGAGGATCAGGGCAAGGAGGAGCAGACGCCGGTCACGGCGAGACATAGGGCGACTGGTAAGTGCCCATGCCTCGTCTGATCATCGCGCGACTGAGCATGTTGGGGTTGGCGATGCTGAAGGCGCGCATCTTGATCGCGCGGGCGACGAGTCTGGGCATTCTCTGGTAAGCCTCCAGCGATGGATCCATGACCTCCTCGTTATAGCGAGCGATCAGATCATGGGCCTGGCCAAGGTGGTTTTGAGCTCCCGCATCATCGCCGTGCTTGAAGGCGTCCTGGGCGAGCGCGTATTGGGTCGCGATGATCTTGAGCTGCCTGTTCGCCTCCTGCCGGGGGGCCATCTCGGTAGCGATCTTGGCGCTCAGCTTCTCCTGGGCGCGGGCGACCGCCGCCGGGCGGAAGCCCAACGCTTGAGCGGCTTGCATGCCCGGCGTGATCTGCGACGGCATGAGATAGGTCGTGCCCGTCTGACCCACCACACCCTGCTGCGGCCATTGCAGATAAGCCTTGATGAGATTGGAGATCGGCGCCGGAACGTAGGGCAGTGCCGCAAGGGCGGCAGGAATTCCCTGGCCCGCGTTCCAGCGGTGCCAAGCTTCCTCGAACGCGCCAACGGTCGCGGCCAGCGCGGGGATGGCCTGGAAGAGGCTGGGATCCGAGGGCAGCAAGGCGCCAAGGCCGACGCGCCGGCCGATGTCAATACCGAAGAGCCGCGACGGTCCCTCCGCCAGCGTCTCGCCGGTCGTGCCGCGTTGCCAGCCCCAGAGGTCATCGAAGAAGTGAGCCCAGGCATTGTCCGCCATGAGCTCGCGGAATCGGTCATCAAGCCGAGGGTCGATGCCGAAGATGGTCTTGCCGATGCCATCGCCGACCCGGAGCATATCGCCCAGAAACGGCATCCCCTTGAGGCCTGACGTCAGGAGGAGTCCGCCCAGCATCATCGTGCCGGCGGCGAGCCCTTGCGGTCCCATGCGCGTGAAATTCTTATAGATCAACCTGAGGTAGTTGCTGGTGACGTGCTGGAACTGGAAGAAGACGCTGCCGGGGCCGCGCTGGATCGGCGCAGCTCCCATCTTCTGGCTCATGAAATTCGTCTCGTTCACGCCCCATCGCGCGAGCTTCGCCGGATTGATTCGGACAGCAGCGGGCATCTCCTCGCCGACGCGGATCGGCGCCACGGGAGCCACCATCCGCTGGAACATGGCGTCCCTGGCATAAGCCTTGTTGAACATCTCGGCCGCGCCGGGCAGATAGGCCGCCCGGTGATAGGCGATCCACGCAGCAATACGGTTGGCCTGGTCGACGGCCGAGAGCATCGAGCCGCCCCAGTTCCAGATCCGGCCGGCGACCTTGCCGACTGGCGTCCGGAGGACGCGCGGCGCGATGCCGTTGTCGGTAGCCCCTCGCATGTAATGCGCCGTGCGCGGCTCAAAGACCCCATGGATCTGGGCTTCTTCCATATGCTGGCGCTCGAGCGGCGAGAGACCAGGGATGGCATTGATGTCGACATAGAAGCCGCGATCAGCCGTACTGCGAATGCCACGCATGGCGAGGCCCAGCGAATGATTGGCAAGCCGCTGGCCGCGGATCCCGCCGATGACACTGCCTAGCTGGGTGCCGGTCGAGATCGGCGTGTGCAAGAGCTGGATGATGGCGGTCGAGGGATTAGCCCACAGATATTTGAAGAAGCCAGCGGTGCGCGCGAGCCCGTAGATGCTGCGCTCCGCCCGATCGTTCTGATGGATCATGTACTTCTGGAAATAATCCCGGAAACGCGCGTCGGGATGCGTCTGCGTATCGAGATAGGCGTTCTCGATCTTATCCCGGTGCAGCGCATTGGCGGTGCGATTGGCCGCCTGTCTGACATAATTATAGAGCGCCTTCTTGAAGTCCGTGCTGTAGCCGGGGTAGTCCATGGAGGGCTGCAGAAAGCTCGCCTTGAGCTTCTGATAGACCTTCTCCATCACCGCTTCGCTGAAGCGCTCACCCGTCTCCGGATTGATCAGCGTGGGATCGCTGAGCAGCGCATCGACGGCTGCCAGGACGGGATGGATGACCTGAGGTGTGCGCGGCCGGATGATTTGGGCATCGACGTTGTAGTCGCGCTCCGGGAACTGCGCCCTGATCTGATTGATCCTTGTCTGGACTCGCGGCGGCGGCTTATTGCCATAGAGCGTGCGGACACGATTGATGATGTCGAGCGGGTTGAGCGCGGGCTCGTGGAAGACCCACGTCTCGTGCGGCGTCGGATGGCCGGTGCCGGTGATCGGCACTTTAGGCGTGACGCGGATCTCCCAGTCGCCCTCGCGATAGAGCGGGAAATAGGTCATGCCTCTCTGGTTGAACACGGCATTCGAGAGGATCTCGAGGGCGCGCTCTGCGGCCTTCTTGGCAACGGGATCGCCCGCCGTCTCGTAGACCTGGCGGACGCGATCAAGATCGATTTGCGGCCTGCCTTGTGTGTCGTAGTAGATGATGTTGGGATCGCGATAGCCAAAGCGGTACGCCATATCGACGGCGCCCTGAAGCCAATTCGTCCGCAGGGTGTCGCGGATCACGCGGAGGTGGTCGATATCCCATGGCGTGAGGGTGAACTCCTCGCCTGGCCGGGTGAGCTGCAGCGGCCAGCGGGCGGTATCGGGGAAAGCACGAGGATCGACGCGGACCCCGATGCTCGTTGGCGGCGCCCCCGGCGTGCCGGGCCGCCCGGCGTAGACCGCCCGCCCTCGCTCCAGCAGATCGGTGCCCGTCATCCGCATATACTCGAGCGCCTTATAGACGCGCTCGAGCTGCGCGTCGGGCGTGGCGAAGAAATCCTTCAGCCGCTCCTCGTTGTGATAGAGGATCCGGTGGCGAGCCGCTTGGTGGTCATCGAGCGCCGCGAGGAGGTTGGCGGCGAATTCGTCGCGCGCGGCGATGCCGGCCGCCATCATGGTGTAGCGCTGGACGGCGGTGAGGCGCTGGATACTCAGTGGGTAATTGGGCGCTGCTCTGACGTCACGGTCGAAGCGTCCAGCGCTCGACATTAGCGCGTTGCGCCCACCGTCGCCGCCGCCACCCCGGCCGCCGCCGCCTGGAGGTGGCGGAGGTGGGGGCTCTTCGCCTCGCCCACCGCCGCCGCCGCCTGGGGGAGGAGCACCCCGGCGACCACCTCCGCCGCCCCCGCCGCCGGGTGGAGGGGGCGGAGGAGGAGCTCGGCGTCCACCACCACCGCCGGGCGGAATGGTGTAATCGCGGCCAGCGAGGAGCGGCCGGCGATCCTCGATGCTGCCGGGCTCCATACGAGACCCGACTTCGTTGGTGACCTCATGGACGCCATCGGCCAACTGGCCGGCGTCGGCCATCTCGCCCGCACCGATGACCTGGTTGTTGCCGAGGACATCCTCGACCCGCGAGCGCTCACCAGCGCCGGGCAGCCGGATGCTCTGGAGGGTCCGAGGATCTTCCTCCGCCGCAATTCCGGCAGCTCTCCTCTTGGCACCGGTAATCCGAAAACCCTGGACTTGGGTAGCCTGCGGGAATTTCTCCCTGATGGCCGCGAGGAGGTTTCTGACGCTGGCTAGCGAATAGCGACCCCACTGTGGCGCTATGTCCAGGTCATCGATATGGACGGTGTCCCCGTCGATATACCCGGTGGCCGTGCCCTTGGATTTTCCATTCTTCCGGATTTCGATTTCAAAATCCGGAAGCTGCCGCGTCTCTCCATTCGGACCCGATGGCACATCGTGAAGGGTGAAGGGATTCGGCAGCGGCGGCATCTGCTGCGGCGTCGGCTCGCGGGGCGGGAGCTCGGCGGGTATTTCCGTGCCGACGCGCGGCATAGGCTCGGCCCCGATTTCAAGCCGGTTGCGCGTGTCGGCCGTCAGATGAGCCACGCCGAGAGGGCGGCCATCTGAAGCGATGAGGACGCCCGGCCGCGGCGAGACGGCGGCGATGTTATGGACAACCCGATTCACGATCATGCGGACGGGAAGGCCTTGGTCGAGAGCGTCTTGCACGCGCCCCTGCGTGGCCTCCGCTGCAGCCGGCATGTCAAAACCCTGCGGGCCGGTGTGGTCGGCCAGCAGAGATGCTTGGTTGATGATGGTCGGCGGACGGGGCCGTGCGGCGGCGGCAGGCGCCACCGTTGGAGCGGCCGCCGGCTGCGGTGGCTGCACCGCCGCCTCCCGTGCGGCCTGGCGGGCCGCTTGGGCCGTGCGCCATTCTTCCGGCGTCGGCCGCGGCGGCAGCGTCTCTGCCTCGATGGCGGCCGTGGGCGCGGGCATGGGCTCTTCGGCTGGCGATGGCAGGGCGCGCGGCTGGCGGCCATAGAATCTGTCGATCGCTTCGGCGGCCGCCGCTTGTTGGGCCTCGCGCTGTTTTCCCCCTGCTTGCCAATCTGCGAAGCCAGCCGCTGCTTCCTGCGCGGCTTGCTCGAGACGCCGTGCCCGCTCCGCTGGGATGGCAGCGCGGATGTCGCGCGCCGCGAAGGGTGCCGTGAGCCCAGCTCCCGTGATGACATTCTGGACGTAGCCTTGGCCCAGCTCGGCTGCCGTGGGCAGCCTGCCTTCCGTCGCCAGCGTGACGGCGGTCTGGCCGGCGGCACCGATCAAAGGCTGGGTCGCGCCGATGTTTACGAGCGCGTCTGCGAAGGCGGCGAGGATCTTGTTCTCGATAATCCTGGCCATGGGCCTGAGGGCGGGGATCGCCGCCATCGGGGCAAGGATGGTGGACTCGATGGTCGACTTCTTGAGCGCCTCGCGCATGGCATTGTCGTGGCTCATCCCCTTAGCCACGGCTTCGTTGTAGTTGGGCAGCATGGTCGAGAACTCGTTGCCGACAAAAGCGCCGGCGCCAGCGCCAACCAGGGGACCGATGGGACCGGCTTCGGGCGCGACCGCCTCGCCGGCAGCAGCGCCCGCCATGCTGAGGCCGACCGTTGGCCCCTGGAGGCCGACTAGATTGCCAAGCTGCGATGTCCACCAGGAGGGGTTGAGGGCGGTGTCCCAGCCAAGAGGCTTGTCGAGGAGAGCCTGGAGCCGATCATTCGGCGCCTTCTGCCCGGCGATGTGCTGTAGCCCGCGCCATAAGCCGGGGAAGAAGCCGACATCGCCGCCGGTCTCTGGCGCGGCGGCTGGCTTTTCCGGCGTCGGCGTAAATCCCGTCGCCCTATAAAGGGGGCCGAAGTCGAGTCCGCCCCGCTGTGCTAGCCCCCGATCGAAACTGCCAGCCATGCTCCAGAGCTCGCTCTGGGGCGGGTTCTGCGGACCTTCGGTGCCGATCGTGCCGTAGCGTTGAATGGCCTGCGTCCAGGAGCCCGTCTGGCTGTAGAGAGCCCTGAGATAGCGCCCGGCGAAGGCGATATCCGAGGTTGGCTCGCCAAGCGTGGTGTGCGGCTCGAGGCCATAGCCTGGATCGGCGGCGGTGCTGGGCAGGATCTGGGCGATGCCGGTCGCCCCGGAGCTGGCGTTGTATGCGTTCGGATTGAGATTGGATTCGACCATGAGCTGCTGGCGCAGCAAGCCCGCAGGGATTCCGTTGGCAGATTCAGCTTGCGAAATCGCGGTGCTGTAGCCCGATGCCTGATCGAGGGGACCAAAATCCAGAGGCTCTGCCATCAGCGGACCTGAACAACGTTGCCCTTGTTATCCTTGACCCAGAGGCCAGGGACGTGGATCGCCGCGTTGATCTCATCCTGCGTCTTGGGAACGATGGGGTTGTCCTGCGAGGAGCCAGGCCCACTCTTCGGTGCCGCTTTAGGCACCGTGTCTGGCCAAGTGGCGGGCGCTGGCGGTAATTGTGCGCTGCCTCCGCCACCACCCCCGCCGTCACCCCAGCCGGGCACGCCTTGGGCGTTGACCATATCTTCAGCCTTCTTGCGGGCCGCTGCTACCGCCTCCGGATCTGTCGGATCAACGAGGCCGCTGTTCAGGAGCTCGTTCGTCACCCGGTCGATTTCGGATGCGTAATTGAATTTGTATTGCTGGTTCGCCGCGTCGGCCAATTGGCCTTCCGACCAGTCAGGATGCTGGCGCCTGAGGTCGTTGATGAACTGCATCCTCGTCCAGGCCGCGCTTCCGGGGGTCAAGCCGCCATATTGCGCCCTCGTCCCGTACCAGGTGGTGAGCCCCTGCTTCAGCGCCTCCTCGTAGGGCAGCATCTGCTCCTTCACCGCCACATCGCGCTCCTGGATGCCGAGGGCCTTCTTGCGGTAGGCCTGCGTCTGCTCGAGCTCCTGCCGGCGCAAGGCGAGATCGGCGGCCGCGGTGAGCTGCTGCGCCTGGCGGGCGCGCGATTCCTGATAGGCCGAGAGCCCGGCGCTAGCGCCTTCGCCGATGGCCTGGCCGAGGAACGGGCTCTTCGATGCCGCCATGGCGAAGCCCGCCTGGGCCAAGGCCAGCCAGAAGTTCTGAGCGTTGTTGCCGAAGCCGCCCTGCTGGAGCTGCTTGATGATGCTCGCCATGGTGACCGGGTCGTCGGCCACCTTGCTGCCGATGCTCGCCGCCGCGCCCGCGGTCGCCGCATGAGCTCCATGGACGACAGGGCCTTCGCCGCCGCCGGGAAAGTCGGCGGGTAGTGGCGGTGTCCCTCGCGGCGGAATATTCGCGTTCGGGCCATAGGGCGGCGCGATGTTGACGCCCGCTGGCCCCTGGCCTCGAGGCGCTCCGCCGCCTTGGTCAGGCATGGGCGGCGAGATCAGGGTGCGGGGATCCCCATAGGCGGTGGCGCCGATCTGCTGAGCTCGTGCCAGAGGCGACTGTCGCTGGAACGGCGCTGCGGCAGGCGTGGCGGGCGGCGGCCTCACCATGCCGCCGGCGTTGGGCAGCGCGTTGGCGATGATCTGCTGCGAGAAGGTGGGCCGCGGGCCGCGCCCCATGATGTTGTCGTGGACGTTGCCGATGATCTTGTCGGTCGCCTGGCCGGCGGTCAGCGGAGCTGCTGGCGTGCCACCTACCTGATTCGGCAGCCCGCCTTGGGCCTGGACGCCGGGCGTTGGAGCGACAGGCATCGCCGGCCGGCGCACGCCGGGACTGCCGTGCAGGAGACTCTCGAGCGTGGCCAGGATGTCGTCGCCGCCGCCCGGCGGCGGCCTGTTGATGGCAGCGCCTGGGCCGCCGCGGCTGACCGGCTGCGTTGGCGTGGCCGGGCTGAGGCCGAGAGTCGAAGGCGAGATATTGGTCTGCACCGTCGGCGCCGGCGCACTGGGGTTTGTCAGGGATTCGACCACTTGCGATGGATCGGGAATGGTGATGTAGGGGCGTCCCGAGGCCCAGCCGCCGGGGCCTCGCTGGCCGGGCGGCTGCTGCGGCGCTTCAAAGATCGGCTGCCCGGCGCTGGCGCCGAATCGCTGCCCTCCGAAAGTGGCGCCGCCATGCTGGGTCCCGCCGAAGCGCTGTCCGGAGGATGGGAATGGCACGTCCGGAGTCGTGAACGCGCGCCAGAGCTGGCCCAGATAGTCGGTGAGGCTGGTCACGCCTGACGGCGCCGGCGCTGTATCGTCGGGTGGCGCTGTCTGGGGCGCGAAGCCTGCCATCTCAGATCAGCCTGGGCGCCGCAGTGGACGCGGGGCTTCCCGAGAGGCCGCGGATGACCGAGGCAGCTCCGGGGCTCATGGCGCCGGGGAGCCGTCCCATCACGCCCGCCGGCGATCCTGGCAGCACGCCGCTGACGCCGCCGCCAGGCATCATACCGATGCCGCCGATCCGACGGCTCGCGATGCCGCCGAAGCGCGGCCGGCGTGCGGTGGGCGCCCGCGGCCGCGCGACCCCGGGCGCTTTCGGGATAGAAGGCGTCGGAATCTTCGGGGCGCTGAATCCGCCGCTCATGCGCGGCAGGCCGCCAAGAGCGAGGAGCACCGGGCCCCCACCCGCCATCGTGTAGGCGCCCTCGCCCTGACCCGGGCGGGGAGTGTCCCATCTGCGTATGCCCTCGAATCCCCGATACCAATCCCTGTTGGCCTGCGCGTCTTGTGCAGCCTGCGCAGCATCTTCTCTCGCCTGCCTTGCCTTCAACTCTTCCGCGGAAGGATTGGTGAGATCCGGATAGGTCTCGTTCATCCAGCGATCTCTCAAGCGGTCGATCGGGGGCGAGCCCGACCAGTCGAGGGGAAGGTAGCCCTCTGGCAGACCTGGGTGCCACATGCCGTAGGCGTCCTGCCACTGAAGGCCGCCGTAAGTCCTGTCCACAAGGGGGATGCTGGAGATGTAGTCGGCCGCCGACGATAACCAGTCGTCGGTCTTCGGCCGCGGGCCGCGCTGCCCGGCGCCGCCGCCTGCCAGATGCGGCACGGACCCGCCCTCCGCGAAGAGGCCGCTGACGGCGTTGGTGAGCCAGCCGGCGCCAGTCCCGGCGGCATTGGTAAAGGCATTGGTCGCGCCCAGCAGGCCGACCGTGCCGGCGAGGCCGCCGAGAATCTGCGCCGTCGTGGACGGCCCCGGTTGCGTCTGCGTCGTCTGCTGCGTTTGCGGCACCTGAGCTCCGCCTAGAATCGAAGAGAGATAGGTCTCTTGCTGATAGGGCCATTGCTGCTGGGTCAGGAAATCCTGGTAGCCAAGATTGAGGCTCTGCTGTCCGAGGTTCTGCTGCTGCTGGCCGATCGCCGCCATGGCCGAGGCATCCGTCAGTCCCGCTGCCTGCGTTGCGGTGCCGAGGCCCTGCTCCAACTGGCCCGCCTGCATCGCCTGGCCGATCGCGTTCTGGGTGTTCTGGACTTGATTCTGGAAGCCCGAGGCGAGCGCTTGGCCCTGCGCCGCCGAGATCGCCTCCTGAGTGTCGCGCATCGCGCGGTTGGTGAAATCGGCATTCCTCGAGGAGCCGAATTGCCCCGCCGAGGTGAAGGTCTGATTCACCCCGGGAAGCACGTTTTCCTGCAGATTGCGCACCCCAAGCTGCTGGATGCGATTCACCACATCCGAGACATAGGGGTTCATGTAGGACTGGAAGACGCCTTGGTTGAGCTGCGGGTTCAAGCCGGTCGCGTAGCCCTGGCCCGCCTGCTGGAAGTAGGGCTGGTAGGCACCGACGTTGGCTTGCGTCAGTCCGAAGGCTTGCTGCTGCGCGGGCGTGAAGCCGGCGATCCGCGGGCCAGGATAGGGGACATAGGGCTGGGCCGCCGTGGTCTCGGCGCTGCGGATAAGCTGCTGCAGGGCGTTCTGATACCAACCTGGTTGCGAGGAGATGCCGGTTGAGGTCGTGGTGAGATTAGGCATGCGTCACCATAGTTGCTCGGCAATGAAGCGAGCAGTTATCGCGTCTCTATCTGCCATACGCTTGAGATACAGGTTATGAAGACGCACAGCCGCCGCCTTGCGGATCGTCAGGCGGCTCTTTGCGGCTCGGCTAGGAGACAGCTTCGTGCCCTTATGAGCGGCGCTCATTCTCGCTCTATGCTCTGCGGTGAACGGCGGCCTCTTCTTGCCGAGACGCTGGGCACTCCACTTCGCCTTCGTCTCTGCGGTGTGCCGATAGCCGCTCATGCCAACACCGCCGCGGGTGAGGTTGTAGCCGCCAGCAGAATAGAGCGTGCCGTACTGGGCGATCAGTCCGCGCTCGCAAGCGATCGCCTCACGGCGATCAATACATTCAGCGAGCGTCCTAATCGTGAAGGCTTCAATGCCGTGGTCGGCGATGGCCTTCAGGATGGGCATGTTGAAGCGGCCTCGATCCTTTCGGTGCTGACGCATCCGTTGCGCTTCGGTCTTCGTTGTCATGCCGATATAGCGGCGACCATCAGGGCCAGTGATCATGTAGATGCGGTACATCACCGGACACGCCCTCCTACTTTCTTGAGCATGCCCTTCATGTCTTGCTTGCCGATGATCTTCTTCGGGTTCTTCAGCCCAGCTTTCTGCCGGATATGCTGGCGGATCGTGTCCAGGCGTCGGGCACCTTCCGCATTGTCCCCATCACCCAGCATAGATACGGTGCCGCTGTCCACGACGTACTCCCCCGGGGAGAGCTTGGCGTCGATCATGTCCTCTTGGCCGCCGCCGGGTCCGGAGACCGGGCCTGGCCCCATATGCATCTGGCCGCCTTCTGCCGCCATCGTGGGCTGCTGTCCCGGCTGCGGCCCTACCGTGGCGGGCGCTAGAAGGTCTTGCGATGGGCGCATGCGGACGGAGGGACGGCCGAGATAGGGCTTGGCCGGGACGCTCATGGAGCCGGTGGGATCGATGCTCGAGGTGCGCAGGCGGTCGGAGATCCCCGCCTGGGTCGCAAGCGTGCCGAGAAGCTGCGAGACCGCATCGTGCCGCGGCCCAGTCGGCGTCTGGCGAGCTCGAGGAATCTGACTGGCACCAGAGCGGTAGAGCAGGCTGGCTGAGTCCATCGCGTCCTGCATGGTGCCGCCGGTGAGCGCGGTGGCAGCTCCTGCGGTGGCCGCGCCTGAGGCCGGACCGCTGGTGAAGGCCTGATAGGCGCCCGAGAGCAGCGGCAGGAACTTCGCCATCGTGTCCGGACGACCGCCACCGCCGCCGTCCGAGATCATCGAATCGACCGGGACGGCGTCGTAAGTGCCGTCATCCGCGCTGCCGCCGTCCTGGAAGTGCGGCACCTGGCCGCCTTCGGCGAAGGTGTAGTCGAGCGGGATCGCCTGTCTGGGCGCGACGGCCATCATCGGCAGCATGCCGGGCGGCTGGCCCGAGGTCCCGTACATCATCGATTGGTAGGCGCTGGACGGATCGGTGATGTACTCGCCGGTGGTGGGATAGGCCGCCTGCTGCTGCGCCTGCTGCTGGGCGAGCGCCTGCTGGATGGCGGGAGGCACGCCCTGTGGTGCCTGTTGCGTCTGATCCGGTGGCGCTAGCATCGGGATCATCCCCCCGTCGGCGAAGCGCTGGATCGAGGGGAAGCGCGGCAGGCCGCCTTTCGCAAGGTTATATACGCGGCCACCCCGCGCCCAGGAGCCCGGAGGCCCAGAAGGATCGCGGCCCGCGCCCATAGCGCCAGGACCGCCGCCAAGGCTACCGCCGCCGTAGTCGCCACCACGTCCGGTAGCACCGCCGCCGCCTCCGGCTGCGCCCCCGCCGCCCCCGCCCCCGCCGATGCCGGCGGCGATGTTATGGGAGACGCCCCCGCCGCCGATGTTCGAGGCATAGGACTGGCCGGTGCTGCCGATGACGCCGGTGCCAGCGCTCAGATTCGGTCCAGCGCCGCCATACTGGCCGCCGAGGTTGACGAGGCGGTCACGTCCCAGCGTGCTCTGCGGGCCGCCGATGACGTTGGCGAGGCCGGTGATGTTGCGGCCCTGTATCGCCGCATCGGCCTGATCCGCGATGGCCTGCTGCTGTTCGGCCGACAGCATGCCGCCGGGCACGTTGAAGGGATCGGAGCCCAGTGCGAGCTTGCCAACCGCGAGCCCCAATGAAATTGGACCCCCGGCCATGCCGGCGATGACGCTGCCAATGCCGAGGGCACTCCTGACCGAGGGCTTGTTGGCGACGTTCATGTTGGCGATGTCTCGCCCGGTCAAATTCCCCTGCGCGACACCGCCTTGCGTGCCCGGGCCTGGACCGAGACCGGCGCCCTGGCTGTACTGCCGCAGTTGAGCCGCCGTGCCCGTCGGATCGGCAGGGGTCGAACCGCCGGTGGCGAAGCTCATCGGCCGTCCGAGGTCGTCCAGAGACTGGCCGCCCGGTACTTCCCCAGGGTTGTACTCAAGCAGGGGATAGGAGCTCCGCGGATCATTCGGGTCTTTCGGTGGGATGGGAGTAACCCCACGACCCGCCCATTCGAAGCCGGGAGGCACCAGCCGCGACGGAGGGGCGGGAATCCGCGAGCTACCGACGACGCGCAGGGCATCGGCTTTCTGTCGCTCCCGCATCGTCTGGGCACCGAGGCCGCCAGCGGCACGGCGGATCGAGCCGCCTCGAGCGGCATGGCGCGGGCTGGGGCCCAAGGGCTGCTGATAGTTCGTCCTGCCGAAGAGACTGTAGCCCTGCGGCTGCTGGAGTTGGCGCAGCCCCTGGCTCACCGACTGGCTGACCGGCGTCGAGCTCGGTGTCTGGCCGCCGCCGGTGAGCTGATCGATCAGGTGCTGGAGGTAGTTCGGCGTTCCGCTCGTTCCGCCTGCGGACGGTGCGGACGGTGCGGACGGTGCGGACGGTTGTGTCCCATAGGTGCCGTAGCGATTTGCCGGCTGGTTGGCATAGGCCCGCGTCAGGAGCTGCTCCGGGGTCTTGCCCAGGGCTTTGGCGAATGCGGCCACATCGGGAGACACGCCGCCCGCGCCCGCTCCGCTCGGCCCCCATGGGCTGGTCGTCGTTCCGCCGCCGCCCGTATCCCCGCCGCCGCCCCCTCCCCCTGTCGGCTTGGTGGCCAACGCAGGGTTGAAGAAGTTCCACTCGCCGCCGCCTTGGCCCGACTGGTCGGCCTGGCCATAGGTCAGGTAATCGAAGCCCGCTGGCGGCGGTGTGGTATAGGGCAGGGTCTGCGGCGCGACGTAGGTCGGCATCGGCTTGGCCGCTCCGCCCGTCTGGAATCGCTGCGGCCGGCGCAGCCGCGCAATGGTGTTCGAAGGAAGCTGAAATGGAGGCGAGCCGTAGGCCATCTCGGATCAGTCCGGGTTGCCCGCATGGCCGGGCTAGCCCGCACGAGAGGCCCCAAGGGCGCGTGCGATTTACCGGAGCGAAAGATATCAGGTACTGTCTAGAAGTCTAGAAGGCAGCGGCCCGCGGGATTGTGGACGAGACCGATATCATCGCGGCGCTGCTGCCGCCCGACAGGGTGCTGCTCGAGCAGAATGAGGGGCTTCGCGATTTGCTGATGCCGGGCCTGCTCGCGATCTACGGACGGAGGAGAGGATCGAATGGCGCGCAGGTACAAGTCGCGACGGCCGATGCCGAATCGATTCCAGCAACAGCGGAAGGAGGCGGCGATCCGGGCGCGGAAGGGGCGGGTCTTCTATCGGGAGCTTCGCCAGGCCGAGAGGCCTGACGCCTCTGCTGCCCCCGCTCGACGTGACGAGACAGGTCGCGACGGTTGATCATCAAAAATCCTCCCATCGGAGAGACGATTTAGGGCGCGAAAATCGCCGATCCCTTGCTTTCCCGGCCATCCTCCATTTGTTATTCTCCACCGATGGTAGGCAGGCCACGAAAATATGATTCTGAGGAGCAGAGACTTGTCGCGCGGCGCATCAGCATTCGCGCCGCGCGCCGCAAGATGGCCGCTGCCGGCTGGAGCAGAGTCACCGTCCACGTTCCGCCTGGCCAAGAAGGCCTCGTCAAGATCGTTGCCGAGGCCCTCAGGAAGCGTGCTGCCCGGCAAGCTCCCCAACCAGCAGCATTGACTCATAAGTCAACCTCGCCTGAGGACCGCGCCATGATCCGCGAGAGCTTCCGCAACGGCGGCAGTTGGAGGGATTGCACCCTGCCCGGCCTCTCCATCCATGAGCTCGCCCGGCTGATCGCCGACGAGGAGATGAGCGCCGAGGACGTGAAGCGGGAACTTCTCGCCCGCGAGCGCGCGCAGAACCGGATCAGCTCCCAAAAGGCATGACCAGCAGGAGGGAGAGCGCCCAGCCCTGCCAAGTCTCATAGATATAGGGATCGGGCACATGGAAGCGGGCGAAGGTCGGGCTCCGGTAGCAGAAGCTCATCGCCCAGCGCCGCCATTCCTTGGGATCGTCCAGCATCGGGATCACGTCCGAGGGCGGGAAGGCGTCGACCAGTTGCGAGGCCCAGACCATGATGTCGTCGCCGGGCAAGGGGATCCGTGGCGTGACCAGGGCCATCAGGTCGGATCCTCAGGGGTCGGCCGCTCGTCGCCCATGCCGAAGTGGGCGAGCGGCGTCCCCATCTGCCAGGCGCCGCCCTGGACGTTGGAATCGAAGTTGAGGCGCATCTGGCGGCGCTGGGTCATGGCGCTCATGTCGATGTGCGATGTGTTGAGCGTCCCCGGGCCGTAGGGGAAACTGTCGCCGGCGTCGACCTCGCCTTGAGCGTAGGCCTTGCCCCTGATCGTCAGGGTCATGGGGGCGGTCTGCAAGAAGTCGAGCTCGAGGCGGTTGATCCGCATGTTGCGCTGGATCCCGGCCCATTGCTGGTTCGGACCCTGGCCGCACCACGAGATGTCGCAGGACTCGATGTAGCTGTGGATGGCGTTGGCGATGTTGTTGCGCTCGACGCGATCGACACCGCGCTCGGTCTGGTACAGGGTATAGGTGCCGTCCTTCTCGGCGTCGTTCCCCATCCACAGCGGATAGCGCACGGTCTGCGGGTAGGTGCCGGCGGAGCGGTGGGCGCCGATGGCCAGGCCCGCGTCATACCAGGTGTTCTCGCGCACGTTGTGGATGATCGCGTCGTTGCACTCCGTCGCCGGCTTGCGTGGATAGAACCACCAGATCTCGCCGAAGCGCGGCACCTTCGCGGCCCAGATCTTCTGCGCCTGTCCGTAGTTCAGGTTCTCATAGAAGTAGTTCAGATTGAGGTTGTTGGGCACCTCTCTGACGATGCCGTTGTAGACCAAGAACCGATCGATCCCCGGCCAGTAGTAGAGGCCGTCATATTCGATCACAGCGGACGAACTCAGGATCGAAGTCTGGTCGGAGATCGTGTCGAAGGAGAAGATCGCAGTGCCGCCAATATAGCTCGCGCGCACCAGCGAGTTGAGGCTCCAGAACAAGCCCGACGGCGAATAGCCGGGGCCGCCGCGGACCACCATCCCCTTGACGATCTTCTGCTCCGTGACCCGGGCCGATCCTGCCGCCGTGCCCGTGCCAGACCAGACCGTGGGCTGGTTCGCATCGCTCCAGGCCACGCCGCCATCATTGTCGTAGGTGAACAAGAAGGGATGCAGGCAGATGACGCCGCCCGAGACCGGCGCCGCTCCCGTGTCGACCAGTTGCGTCGAGCCGCCCACCGGGCCATACCAGACCTTCCGCTGATCACTGTAGTCGATGCAGTTGAGATTCGGCGCGGCGTGGGCGATGAGCGCCATGTTGCTGCTGCCCGCGGCCGCGTTCCACATGAGCTCGAACTGCCAGACATTCATCGGATCCGCGACGAAGCCGGCCGGCGTGCGATCGACCACGCCCGCCGAGGCGCCGAAGCTGACCTGGGCCTGCTCGAGCTTGTTGGCGCTGCCGCTGTGGAACAAGATGACGCCGCCTCTGGCAAGCTGGCTGACGCCGCGGGAGATGCCGCTGAAGCCGGTCGCAATCGCCTGGTAGCCGCCGATGCTTCTGGGCACACCGCGCTGGAAGCGCACCCACTGGCCATCGACCCAAAAGCTTCCTTCGAATACTGTTCCGTCCCGTTTAATACCAGGCATTACCCGGAGAGGCCAAATAGTTTGCCCAGGAGATGTAACTACCTGCTGCGGCATTACATAAATCTCCTTCTTGATCTACTTGCGCGCAATTGGGCATTTAGCCTTTCTCGGTTCGCGGCATGGTACGCGCGCCGCCACATTAAGCGCTTCTCATGTTGTTCCGGTGTCGGCCCCTTCTCCTTATTGGCGTAATAGCGGCGCTTGCCATCCGTTAGCCTCTTGGCTCTTTTCTCTGGCGTCTCCTCCTTCAGCTTGGTCGCCTCTCTCTCGCGCGCACAGACGCGACAGCGGCGCCAGCCCTTGGGATCCTTATAGTTATTGCTATCGTCGTATGGATGACCGTTCACGCAATGCGTCAGATCGATAGCCAAGTTGAGCTCAGGTCCGAGTACGCGGATGTACCATTGCTCTAGCTTCTCGAGCTCGCAGGGCCGGCATTCTTCGATGATGAAATGTTCGAACGCCTCTGGCCCATATTCATTCCAGGCGCGCTGCAGGCGACGGCATTGGTTACGGCCAGCCCGGCATTCTGTCTGATGTCCCCGCCAGCGATCTCTCGGACGGATGCTCGCCCCGATGTACGTCTCATTCGTGAGGACGCACCTTATGCCATAGACGGCAGATTGCTCTGGAAGCGGCATCAGCCGCCCAGCCTCTTCACCGCCGCCTGGATCTGCTGCTGCAGCTCCTGCATGAGCGGGGCGACGTCCTTCCACGGCTTCTCGGCGATGATCCCCATAGCCGTGGCCCAGGCGCCCAAGGGCATGGTGATCGTAATCATCTGGCCTGAGTCGAGCGTCTGCTGCTGGGGCGTCTGGGGGATATCGTTCATCGTGCCTCCAAGGCCCGCAACCGGGCGTCGATCTCTTTGAGGGCGTTCACCAGGGCCGCGACGATGCCCTGCGGATTGATCGCCAGGCGCGAGTCCGCCTCGTCGTCCTCGAATTTCGTCACCGCCTCCGGAATAACGGCTTGGAGCTGCTGCGCCGAGAAACCGATCTCTGGCCGCAATGGCACAGTATCCACATTGGGATCGCGCATTCCTGCTTTCTCACGGTACGTCTCCTTGACGCTCGCACTCTCGCCGGTCCTGGTGTAACGGATCGGCTCGATCCGCAGCACCTCAGCGAGGCCGTAGCGGCTGGGCGAGACGTCCCGCTTCAGGCGTTCGTCGGAGACAATTGGGAAGCTCGTCGCATAGCACGGCCCGAAGTAGACGATCCAAGAGCTGTCAGAGGTGCGCGCCTGCCACGCCGCCGCCCGCGTCGGCCCCTCGCCCAAATCGTAGGACGTGGTCGCCACCAGCCGCAGATAGTAGTTGGCAGCGAACTGGCAGTAGTACCCGGAGCCGCCGTCGTAATAGAGGATGATGGGATTAGCGCCGGCATAGTTGGCGCGCACCTGGCCCTTGAAGAAGCCGTTGCCGCTGCCGTCGACGTAGAAGTAGGCGCTTGGGCTGCCGCCGCCGCCAACCCATTGCAAGGTGCCGCCGCTCTCGAGCCATTGCAGATACCAGCCCGTCGCGAACTGGAGTGTGCGCGCCCCACCGGCACGCAGGAAGACGAAGTCATTGACGGTCGGATAGTTGATGTAGAGGTAGCCGTTGACCAATGCCGTCGCTAGCGAGGCATTGCCGCTGGTGTTGATGGTTGCGGTGCTGATGTTGCCGCTCGCCGAGATGTTGACGAAGTTGGCAGCGCCTGTGGCGTTCAGCGTGCCCGCGATGGCGAGCGTGGCCCCCGAGGGGACGGTCGCCGTGACGCCGCGCACCGGCTGCATGAGAGGCCCGCCGGGACCGCCTCCCGCGGCGGCGACGGAGAGGAGATCGCCCACGGTATAGGACGCCAACGCGGGATTGATCATCCTGACGGTGCCTGGATGGCGGAGATTCCAGCCGCCTGCTCCGTCGGACTGCAGCTCGACCATCTGGCCGGGCTGCAAGGCCAAGCTCGCGCCAGGGCCGGGATTCCAACTGATGGTCTGGCCGGCGACCGGAACGATAGTGACGGGATAGGTCGAGGTGTAGGCGGAGCGGACATCGACCCAGTAGCCGTTGCCGACCACGGTAACGTTGGGCAGCGTCACCTGGACGCCAGCCGCGATCGTGCATTGGATGTGGTACAGGGTGCCGATGTCCCCCGGCCCCGGATTGGTCGACAGATTGGTCAGGCTGACGTATTTGCGGACACCAGAGATATTGCCGCCCGAAGCGGCCAGCGAGATCCGTCCCGTCGCATCCACGGTGATCGTGGAATTCGCATAGGTGCCGGGCGTGACGCCGGTGGGAGCGACCGCGAGCGTCCCCGAGGTCGTAATCGTGCCGCCCGTGAGCCCGGTGCCCGCGGTGATGGCGGTGACGGTGCCGCCGCCCGGCGTGTCCGAGAAGACGATGTTCGTCCCATCGCAATGGGTGACGCGCCGCTGCCCCTGCGCCAGAAGGACGCCGCCGCCGCCGACTGTCGCGAAGGTCAGGGTGAAGGCGCCCGTCGTGCCATTGTAGGCGAAGTACTCGGCGACGAAGGGCGGCACGAAGACCGTGATGTTGGCAGTCAGCGCGCCGGTGAACTCGAGAACCTCGTTCTGGGCCTGGGTGCTCGTCAGCGTGACGTTGCTGCCGCCGGCGACGTTGACGACCAGCCGGGTGAAGGAGCTGGTGACCGCCTGGCCATAGCCGACGGTGTAATAGTTGATCCCGTCGCTATGGATGAAGCTCGATTCCAACTGGTTATAGGTCTTCGACGGATTGCCATCGATGGTGCCGGAAACCGGCGTTGCCACCGCGGCCGCGCCGGATCCGGAGTTGCGGACCTCGCAGAACCAGCCCTGGCCGAGGCTGCTGGCGGCTGGCAGGCTGATCGTGCCGGAACCACCCGTCCAGTTCAGCACCGTCGCCCGATCCGTCGGCAGGACGGTGTAGGGGCCGTTGATCGGATGCACCGGCAGATTGAGGTTGAGGGTCGAGGCGATAGCGATCATGCCGAGACCGGCGAGGCCGGCAGCGTCCGCCTGGCTCGAGCCGGCGCCGAAGGTCGTCACCCGCCAGGAGCCGCCGACCGTCGAGTTGTCGGTATTCCAGAGGTAGACCGCGATTCCCGGCGGCACGTTGGCGATCGGCGTCCGATCGTTGGCCAGGACGGTGAAGGCATTCGCACCGATGTTATTGATCAGGGCGTCCTGGCCGGTGGAGATGTCCATGGCGGAGCTGAGGATCAGGTTGAGTCCCGTCGCCGTCGCCGTGACGTCATTGATCCGGGCCAGGATGTCGGTGGTATCGATCGATTGCTGCGGCCAGAACAGCGTGGTGTCCTGGCTCAATGTGATCGCCCGATAGGCGACCTGGGCCGCTTGGACGGGGCTGCCCCCGAAGACGCTGGTAAAGGTATCCATTATCTTGGCGCCCCTCCTCCTTGCGGTGGCGGCGAGCCAGCGCCAGCGAGGGCGGGCGTCCTCACCGTCGAACGGTCGGCCACGCGGCCCTGATCCTCCGTCACGAATCCGGCGGCAGCGCGATCATACATGCCCTGCCAGAGCTGCTGCTGCTCCACGTTTTTCAGAAAGGGATAGGTTTCCAGCAAGCAGGCGTAGAGCAGAAGATCGGGCGCGTTGTCGGTGAGCCAGTTGGTCTGATGCTCGTCATCGATGAGATCCGTGATCTGGTAATAGCCGATCTCGATCGGCAGCGCCGCCTGCGGCGTCGGCGCGAACAGCCAGTGGTCGAAGTTGTAGTCGGCGTAAAACTTGGGATCGCGGATCTGGGTGGCGTCGGGCCAGTAGGCGCGGCAATACTCGAGGCTCCGCGGCAGGATTCCCCTGCGCCTGTTGTTGCCGACATAGGAGCTCGCCGTGGCCGTGGCGCCGACGCCGGTGCTGTCGTTGTCGGCGTTGGCGATGGTCAAGGGGAACGGCCCAGGGAGGTTAGCCGTCCCGCCATTGACCACGCCGATCTGGTTAAGTGCGCCGTTAACCAGATGGCCCAGGAAGGTCGTCCCGTTGCCTCCGGTGATGAGCGGCGGAAACTGATAGCCGCTGCCGGGATTGGTAACGTCCGCCCGATAGACCACGCCATTCTGGCCGCCGTAGTTCATGCTGATCGTCTGCAGCCATCGCTTCGGCTTGGCCATGACGCCTTCGGTGGCCGTGAAGGTGTTGGTGACGTACTCCTGCATGCCGAGGATCTTGAGCTCCCTGGCGATGCGGCGCTGGGCGAACAGGACGAAGGTCGGAATCGCGGCGATGAAGCGCGCATCGTTCGTGCGCTCCGCGTAGACCTGGATGTCGGTCGCGAGCTCGCCATAGGTCATCGCGAAGGTCATGCCGTTACTCCCGGATCTTCAGCGCATTCCTCATGGTGCCTGCGCGGTGATCGCCAGCACGGGGGCACCGGCAGCATTGTAGTTCAGAGTTCCGGCCGTGGACGGAAGCGCCTCGACGCCCGAATAGGAGAACGACGAATAGAGGGCCGGGACGAGGCCCGTGACGGCGGCAGCAACGCCGGCGGTGCCCATGACTTCGTTGTTCAGCCAGCCCGTGCTGACAGCGGCTGTCGTCAGCTTGAGGCTGGCATCGCCCGAATAAGTGAAGGCGAGCCAGTACCAGCCCGCGCTGAGCCGCACGCCGCCGCCGCCGGCATTGACCGGAACGGATATCCCGGCCGTGCTCGCTGCCGTGTAGGTCTGATCTCCCGTATCGGTGTTGGCGATCAGCGTGGAAGGCGAAGACGCGGGCGTGCCGGCCATCGGATCGCTGCCATCGGTATAGATGCCCATACGAGCATGCCAGGTGCCGGCCGAGACCGTCTGGATATTGAATCCAATATTTGCGACCAGGGTCCGGTTGCTGATGTAGATCGGCACGTAATAAAGCCGACCCGTCGTCGGGGTCGTGTTGGCCGTGCTCGGTTGCGGGCTGGCATACCAACGCGCTCCACCCTGCGCCTGCACCACCGGGTTAGGGCCGCCATCGACGGGAAAGCCAAGCTGGCCGGGGAATGCGATGGATGTGGTACGGCCCCAGATGGCCAGGTGGCCCGGCGTGTTGGCGAGAGACCAGATGTTTTTCCCGAATGCCGCGGCGTCACTCACCGAAGTGACGTTGAGCGTCCCATTCTGATCATCGGCTTCGCTAACGCCTGACGTATTGGCATCGGCAACATAAGCCGTGACTGTCGCCCCGGCGAGGTTGCTGAAGTGGTTATTGGTTGCCGTCGTCAACCCCACACCGACGAAATGGACAAAGGTTACGGTGGGAATTTCGGCTGAGCCAGTGGAGAAAATGTTGTTCATCAACTGGAGTTGACGAACGTTGTTCAGGTAAACCTCATCCGTGCTGGCCGGCGGACTTGGCAGGCGAGTATGCCCGGCCGATATATCGTTGTTCGTCAGGCGGACGCCACTGGCGGTCGTCAGGTTGAGGAATTGGGCGGCCTGGTGGAATGAATCATTGATATCGACCGAGACATAGCTCGTCGGCGCCGCCGACGTGTTCTCCAGATACCACGAGATATTGCCCTGGCCCATCGAGCAATAATCCCAGCGCAGGCCCTGGAAACCGGGCGCATCGGTCAGCTTATAATCCCAGCCTGTCTGAAAGCCGCCGCCGAGATTGACATGCTGCCAACGATGCTCGTAATGCCCGAGGAGATTGTTCTGCTCGCGAACGATGAACCCGACCGTGTTGTTGCTGATGGTCGCAAGATTGTTCAGCACGTCAATGTTCTGAAAGAGCGCATTTGTTAGCGATGACAGATCGGCGATCTCGGCCCAATTGTTGTTGCCGGTGTAGTCGAACTTCAGATTGCGCCAGAACATGGAGCGAAAATTCAGGTTCGTCTGCGCCTGGACGAAATAGGCATTCGGGGTATTGGCGAGCAGATGCAGATTGCGGATGGTGAGCGAGCCGCCACGATTGGTGAAGTTCGAGATGTTGAACTGCGCCCCGCTGCACGAGCCACTGCCCGTGGCCGAGACCGGGTTGGCGGGCGGCGTGCCGTAGCTTCCCGGCGTCGTGATCGAGACGCCGCCGGGCTGGATGACACCAGCCACAGCATTGGTCACGGTCAACACCGTGGCGACCGGCGAGCCCCCCGGCGTCGAGCCACCGATCAGGGTCAATGTATTGCCATTGGCGCAACTCGCTCCCGTCCCGACAAAGGCGATCGAGCTAAGGGCCGTGCCGCTGAATGTGCCATTGATGCTGGCATTGATGCCGGTGCCAGTGGTCGCATAACTCAGAGGGTTGGATGGGGGGACGGCACAGTTCCCCGCCGTGCTGATCGCGGTCGTGTTGATCGAGCCGCCGTCCGTGATGCTATTAACGGTGATGATGGGCGGTGTCGCACAGGTGCCGCCCGTCAGCGTAAGCGTATCCCCCACAGAAAAACCCTGTCCCGTCGAGGAAAGGGTGGCGCTTTGCGGCGCCATGCCGTTGGACATGCCAAATTGCAGCCATGGTGCTCCGCTGGTGCCGACCAGCACGGCGCTGCCCATCTCCTCCTGGCCGGCAATGGTCAGGGCGACATTGTTGGCAACCAGGGTCGATGTTCCGGTGTAAAGCTGAAGGCCGCGACCGATGACGATCTCCGCGCCGGAACTATTCCCGGTTGCCTGTTCGCCCGAAATAGGCGCTAGGGCCTTCGCCGTATCAATGGCGCCTTGCATGGCGCACCAGTCGATCTCCTGGGTCAATGATGTCGCTTCGGGACAGACTGCTTGTGCTGCGGCCAGGCTCGCATAGCGCCCGCTCAGCGGATGCGAGCTGCCGTCACCAATGGCGAGATATGGCGTGCCAGAAACATTGATCGAGGGCCTTCCACCATCCTGGATAGTCACGCCCTGGCCGCTGTTGAAGAATATGGTGGCATCGCCCGAGGTGCGGCTGCCCTGCCACAAAGCGGTCGAAGTCTGGGCCGCCGCCTGGTCAGCCAGCAGTAGGAACCCGAGGAGAGCTGCTGCAATGAAGCGCATCTATTTGATCCTGTACCAATTGCCGCTGTGGAACTGCAGAAGCTGGGTCGCGTAGTTGACATCGATGATGACGGGATTGACGACGCCCGCGATGGTCGCCTGAAAAGAGATCGGAAAGTTACCCGCCGTCCCATCAGCATCGAAGATGATGAAGCTCAGCCCTTCCATCGGGCCGACCGGAGGTATGAGCAGGACAGCGGAACCACTGTTGTGGACATAGACGTTACCGCCAGTCGCGGGCAGACCCCCTGTGCCGCCTGTAGTCGTGAGGTCGGAGGTCGGGACAGTGTAGCCACCCTGGCCAGCGGCAATGAAGGCGGCCAATTGCGCAAGTGTCGCTTTCTGCGTCGTGCCGCCTGGGCTCGGATCCATGGGGAAGACCGCCCCACTCGGCAATGGCAGCGTCCCACTCGGCAGTTGGCTAATGGTGATCTGCCCCATTATCTCTTCAGCGGATCAGTCGCCGCTCCCTTCTTCAGCTTGTTGATCTCGTCCTGCAGCTTGGCGATCTCGGCCTCGTCGTTAAGCGCGCGCACCCGCCATTGGATGACCTGCTGCAGCTCGTCAACGAGCTGGCCGGTGAGTGCCTGCATCTGCGGATCGGGCGGCGGCTGTTGCTGGGCCGCCACCGTGGCCGGCAGCAGCAGAGCGCCAATGAGGACGAGCCTGCTCAACAATGGGTGACGAGCCCCCCTGTGCTGGCAAAGCTGGCCGTAGGCGTGCCGGCGCAGGTCACACCCGGCGTGTTGGCGAATTGCAGGACGCCCGTCCCTTTGGGGGCCAGTTCGAGATTGATGTTGGGGTCCGTGCCCGAAGCCTGGATGAGGGGCGGATTGCCAGCGATGCCGCCCTGGATGTTGAAGAAGTTGACGGCAGAGGCGATGGCCGTGAGCTGCACCGTGCGATTGGCCCCGTTGTTGAGCTGGACGAGACCCGTGCCCTTGCTCGATATGACGCAACCGACATTAGTATCGGACGAGGGACCACCACAACTGATCTGGACACCACTGCCGGCTTGCCCTGGCGTGATTTGCAGCCAGTTGATCGGCGTAACACCGCTATCGATGAGACGCACGGCCGTACCATTTACCGTCCCGATCACAGTTGCCGCAGCCGAGCCGGCATAAGTTGCGGTGATGATCGAATTGGCCGTGACGTTGCCGCTGCCATCGACCCGGAAGCCCGGCGACTTGAAGGCATCGGAAGAAAAGGCATAGGCGCTGAAATCCACGCCGTGGGCGACGGTGCCGGGCGGAAACGAGCCGCAGTTGTTCGTATGGCAGACCGCGCCGATGAGTGTCGCTGAAGCATCCATCGGATTATAGCCATTGAAACCACCGAAGGCATAACCGACGGTGAGGCCCGGGATCGTCCCGCCGTTCGAGGTCGTTTTGCCGCTCGCAGTGACGATAAACCCGGAGTTCTCAATGCTTGCGGCAGCACCGTGGGCCGGCGTCAAGGCGACTTCGCTGCCATCGAGATAAAGCACGCTGGCGGCGGCATTGACCGCCAGATCGGTCTCTTCGCCAATGACTTGCTTGAAGCTTGTCGCGCTGGCGCCGAGGACAACGTTGGTATTGATGCCCCACACATTGCCCGATTCGGTGCCGGGGGCGCCGCCCATGGAGCCGTTGGCATTGGCCAGGAACTGCACCGCTTCGATGCCCGGATTATTGGCGTTCGAGACCGCGCCGGTCTGCTGCACGAGTACGCTGAGACCGCCGAACTGCCCGGCCGTCGAGCCGCCGCCGAGGTTATGGACCATATTCAACTGGTAGACCGCTCTGCCATTGCTAGAGTTGATCTGGTCCGTCACCGCCATGCGGTTGAGGTCGCACCAGGTATCATTGCCGGGTCCGGCCTGCGAGCAGGTCCCGGTCACGGTCGCAGACGGTACGACCCACAGGCTTGAATTGGCCGGCGACCTGGTGCCCGAGAACGAAATCGGCCCCGTCATCTGGATGCCCCTCGGAAAAGCGACGCTGGCATTGGTTGCGTCCTGCAGCGTCACGCCCTTGCCGCTATTCAAGAACATGACGCCATCGCCCGAGGTGCGCGTCCCCTGCCACTGGGCGGGTGACGGGTTCTGCGCCAGCGCGGGCGCGGCCAGCAGCAGGAGAGCGAGAAGGCTTGCCAGAATGCGGGTCATGATTATCGGATCCTGTACCAAGTGCTACCGTGAAACTGGACGACCGCAGTGGTGGCTGAGATCTTGATGAGTGGATCGGCAAAGCCCTGAAATAGGATGGGGAAATTGCCCGCCGTCCCATCAGCATCGATGATGGTGAAGAACAAGCCCTCGATCGCAGGCGGCGGAATGAGAGTGACGCTGGAGCCGCTGTTATGGATGTAGACGTTGCCACCCGTTGCGGGCAAATTCGCTGAGCCACCGGAGCTCGTAAGATCGAAAGTCTGGGTGGTAATGCTGGCCCCGCCGCCAGCAGCGATGAAGGTGGCCAACTGTGCTAGCGTCGTCTTTCGTGTCGCACCACCCACACTCACGTCCAGGGGAAAGACGCCCCCAGTCGGCAAGGGCATCGGCGCATCTGGCAGTTGGCTGATGGTGCTCTGTAGAGCCATGCATCACCTGATCCTGTACCAGTTGCCGGAATGGAATTGCAGTGCCGCGCTGCCATAGGCGAAATCGAGCAGCACCGGATTGGTGACGCCGCCGACAAGGCCCTGGAACGCGATCGGGAAAATGCCCGCCGTGCCATCGGCGTCAAGGATGGTGAAGACGAGCCCATCCACTGGAGATGGCGGAGGGATGAGCAAGACGCTGGATGCACTGTTGTGTACGTAGACGTTGCCGCCGGTCGCCGGCAGGTTGCCTGTCGGACCCGGGGTTGTGAGATCGGAGGCCCCGACGACGACGACGTTTCCTCCACCACCGGTGACGAAGGCAGCCAATTGCGACAGCGTTGTCTTCGCCGTCGGCCCGCCCTGCGTCACGTCCAACGGGATCATGGAGCCACCCAACAGCGGCAAGGCGGCATCGGGCAGACCCGCGATCGGAGTCGGCGCTCCGCTTGCGATGAGGGGAGGGATCTGCGAGGTCATCATTGCACCGTGATGACGCTAGGGGCGTCTGGGCTGTTCGCTGCCGTTACGAGCTGGCTGCCATCTGCGGCAATGATCGAAAAAACGATGTCCCCCGGAACAGCCTGATGGGGACCCGTCATAATCAATTGATCGCCACCCGTCGTGACGAGGTCATTGCCATCCGTCGTAGCGAGTTGATCCACCGTCCCCGTGACGATTGAAGCGATGCCGACATTGGTGATGAACGGAGAACCGTCCCAGG
>Ga0126381_100000427_pt1 | contig 46233 bp, 41 predicted proteins | sample PanSoiMetPlot_28_FD_96465 | JGI IMG/M metagenome (GOLD analysis project Ga0126381, IMG submission 96465) | Tropical forest soil microbial communities from Panama - MetaG Plot_28 | ecosystem: Environmental > Terrestrial > Soil > Tropical forest > Bulk soil | place: Panama | collected 2016-02-17 | reverse complement strand
GGCTTGAGCGCGCCCTGCGAAAGCGAAGGGGCATAGCCATAGCCCATCATCAATGTCTCGGGATGAAGTGTGCGATTGGCAATCCGGCGCCGGTGATAATCGCTGTCGGTCATGTGGAACATCTCCCGTTCTATTGCGGCGCGCGCCAGGTTTCGGGGCGCAATCTTAACCCGCAGTATGGGAGCTATTCGCGGGGGTGCGAAAGCGAATCCTAAAGCAAATCGGCCCGAACCTTTCGGTCCGGGCCGATTGTTGCACCGCGCTCGAGATTACGAGGCAGGATCGAGGAACAGCAGTTTGAGGCTGCCAGGCAGAGGTTTCGGCCGCCCCGGCTTGCCATCTTTCCCCAACGGCACCGGCGCGTTGGGGTCGATGTCCGCCGCCGCCACGAACAGTCGTCCTGTATCCGGATCGATGTCCATGGTCCGGCCGGTTACCTGGGTCTTGATTTCGCCCGCGGAAACGAAGGTTTGAGGGTCGACTTCCCGAATCACGCTGATCGTGCCGTCCCCGCCATTGGAGCTGAAGGCCAGTTTGCGCTTGGGATCAAACGCCGCGCTGTCGGTGCCGCGCCCGATGGGCAGCGTGGTGATCACCGAGCCGTTATCGGCATTGACGATGGTCATTACTTGGTTGACGCAGCTGACGAAGAGGCGGTGCGCCTGGGCGTCAATCGCCAACCCGTGCGGGCTGGTGCAGTTGGGAATCGGCCAATGCGCGTCAATCTTGTTGGTGGCGATATCGACCCGCAGCAACTCCTTTTTTTCCGAGCCATTGACATAGAGCTTGCCATTGCCGCCTGACACCGCAGCCTCCAGGCCGCCGCCAGTATGGATGGTGGAGATGACTTTATCGGACTTGGGATCGATGACGGTGATGGCTTTGGAATCGCCGTCGATTACGAAAATGTGCCCGCTCGCAGAATCGAGGGCGATGCCATCGGCGTCGTCCTCGGCCTTGATGCGCTTTTCGACTTTGAAAGTCTTGAGATCGAAGACGATCGCTTGGCCGGCTTCGCCGTCATCGGTATAGCCTTTACCGTCGACCGCGACTGTGCCATGCGTGCCCCCGGGAATGCCCTCGACAGTGCCAAGCAAAGTCCCGCTGCGGGCGTCGACCACGGCTACCTTGTCACCATGGGCGACGAAGACGCGATGGCCGTCACGATCATGAATCACATAGTCCCAGCGTTCCGGCGCGCCCAAGGCGACGGTTTTGGTGACATGATAACTGGGCGTTTGTGCGCCGGCTTGCGCTGCCGACAACACCAATAGCGATGCCCCAAAAAAAATGGATTTGCCTAAAGTCATTTGGCCCCCTCGACCGTAAATGCTGATAATGATGCCATTCCGCAATCTTAGTCTTGCGAGACGCGGGCAAAATGAAGTCCGAATCCGGCGGCTTGGCAACGACCTTCGGGCAGATTGATGATTTTTATAGCCTGCCGGAAATTTGGCTGCCGTTTCCGCCGCCGTTTCAGTTAATCCTGCGCCGGTGAGCCGCACGTTGGCCCGAGCGGAATTCGGAACCCAGTCGGGCACGTATGTCATTGTTTTTGTATGGAATGTTGGCGTTGCCTTCATTATGTCGATTTGATCGGCGGGCGTCCTCGGCTTGGGAGTTGATCATCTGAGGGTACATTCCGCTGGCGATTGCTCCTCCTGTGAACCGCAGGCGGTCGAGATAGATATAGACCACCGGAGTCGCGAAAAGCGTCAGTAGCTGCGATGCCGCCAAGGGGCCGACGATGGCATAGCACGGCGACTGATGCGGCTTTCGTTCCTCGGTGGACAAAATGCAACAATGCCGCATGAACAATCGGCAACCTGCCAGTCAGTCAGGATCAAAAAACGACCTTCACCCGTTTATCGCGTCAGCGTCGCGTCGGCGAGTTCATCACGATAGCACGAGCCCATTGGATTAAAGGGCTTCGCTAAGGGTCTAATCCAGCCCTGTATGAGGGATGCTTTCCGGCGCGGCGTGAGACTCGTGCGTATTTGCCGCGTAGCGTCGCGAGCCACGGGCAAGTTTCCTGGCGCGCAGTCCCTGCAAGCCATCTTTCTGAAAGGCGTTGCACCAGGATTCAAATTCTTCGCGGGAGATATTATATCGGGCGCAAGCCTCGGACTCGGTGAGAAGCCCGCCTTCGACCGCCGCGATGATTTCTGCCTTGCGCCGCGCAACCCATCGCTTGAGATTCTTGGGTGGAAGATCGGCGGCGGTAAGCATGCCGCCATCCACGCCTAAAATCTGATCCGCGCGCCCGAAATTTCTGGTCCTGCTACCCATAGGCGGTCTCCTGATCCGCCCCCTAGCCAGTGTGTATGCTAAGCGTCGCGTGTTAACGGAACGTCAACACGAGTTCCCGATGGAACTTGTTACAAGCGTGAGATCAGCGCATCGCCAAGTGCGCTTCCATCGCGGTGAAAACGCCGTTCCAGTTTGCATGCTCATGTTGGCGGAACAAGCGCATGCTAGGATACCAGGGACTGTCGTCGCGATTCTCGAGCCAGCGCCAATCCGCAGCATGCTTCAACGCCACCCAGCTTGGCAGTGCAAGCGCCCCCGCCAGATGCGCCAATGCCGTATCGCACGTGATGACAAGGTCCAGCGCCTTCAGCACCGAAGCGGTTTCGGCAAAATCGCCGACATCATAATCCGGTCCCAACTTTTCAATTGTCATGCCCTCCGGCAATTCACCCAGCTGTTCCGTGCCTTCGCCTTTTTGCAGGCTGAGAAGGCGCACGCCAGGCCGCCGCGCGATTCCCGCGAGTGCTGCAAGCGGAAAAGATCGTCCGCCGCTATATGCCGAGCCCTGCCAGGAAATACCAATTTTAAATCCGTGCACGCCGATTCTTTTCCGCCATTTCTCCACGTCCTTGGGTTCAGCATAGAGATAAGGTGAGGGGCCGGGGATATTTGCGAGCGTGGTACCGAACGCCATCGGCAAGCTTAGCAGCGCCACGTGATAGTCAAACGCGATGGGCGGGGATTGGGCCGGCACGATCTCCACCCGGGGATCGAGGCTCTTGAGAAGGCGTGACTGGCCGTCCCGGGCGGTGAGAATGACGCGGGCGCCCAAGTCCGCCACCATCGGAACGTAACGGCTGAACTGGATCGTGTCGCCATAGCCCTGTTCGGCTTCGACGAATATGGTTTTCCCCGCGATCTCTTCCCGGCCGGTCCAAGCAGGCCGGCCTTGGGAATTGAAGGCTCCCCGCACGCGCTCCTTGCGCCACTCATAGGGAGGCCAGCCTTCCTCGAAGCGGCCGGTGAGGAGCAGCGCAATGCTCTTGCCGAAATGGGCATCAGCGGATTTCGGATTGAGGGCTATGGCACGCTCGAAACTCTCCAGCGCCTCGCCGTAGCGCTTCACGTCGGCGAGTAGATTGCCGCGATTGATATGTGCCTGGGCCAATCGCGGCTGCAGGATGAGGGCGCGGTCCACACTTTCTAGCGCCTCGTCCGGTCGATCCAGCCGCGATAGCGCGGCGGCGCGGTTGCTCATTGCGGTGGCAGAATCGGGATCGAGCGAAAGCGCCTTCTCGTGCGCGGCCAGGGTATCCTCGGGACGGTCCAAGGCCGCCAGCGCGCTGCCGCGATTATTGTGGAAATTCGCCGATCCGGGGCTGAGCGCGAGAGCCCTGTCGCAGCTTTCCAGCGCTTCCTCCGGACGCCGCAAAAGGTTGAGCGCTGTCCCGCGGCCGTCATGCGCCTCGGCCAGCCGCGAATCGCGCGCGATGGCCCGGTCATAGCTTTCCAGCGCTTCGGCCGCGCGACCAAGTCGAATCAATACGCTCGCCCGATGCACATGGGACTGGGCTTCACCGGGCCCCAGCGCGATGGCGTGGTCGTGATCGTTTAGGGCTTCTGTGAGCCGGCCGAGATCGGCCAGCGCCGTGCCGCGGTTGTTGTACGCCTTGATATAGCCACGGCTAAGCGCGATAGCACGGTCGAAATCCGCCAGCGCTTCCACTTGTCGCTTCTCACCGGAAAGCAGGGTGCCGCGATTGTTGTAGGCTTGTGCGTAATCGGACTTGAGCGCGACCGCGCGCCCGTAGCTTTCCAACGCCTCTGCGGCGCGGCCCAACGCGGCCAGGGTGATGCCGCGATTATTGTAAACCTCCGCCATGTCGGGCTTGAGCGCCAGGGCCTTTTCATAGCAACTCAGCGCCTCGTCCAGCCGGTTCGCCTGCTGAAAAGCGTTGCCCAAATCGCGTTGCGCCAGCGGCTGGCGCGGCTCCACCGCCAACGCCTCGCGCATGAGCTTTATACCGCGCTGGGTCTGGCCCTGCTGCGCCGCCAGCAGGCCCATGAGATGCAGGGCCTGGAAATTCTTCGGCTGTCGCCTAAGGATATCGGCATAGGCGCGCTCCGCCTCCGCGAAGCGGCCTTGGGTGTGAAGTTGGAAAGCTTCCTTGAGCACGGGGCTGCATCTACCTCCTCGGAGAGAGATAACACGCCCAGTCCGTTTTTTTAAAACCAGTCAGGCGGCCGCGGAAGCTGCCGCTGTCCGCGCGAGGGGAAATTCGCAGGTGACGGCGGTACCCGCGCCTTCGCAGCTTTCGATCTTTAGCGTTCCGCCATGCTGGAGGACGAGGGAGCGCACCAGGGAAAGTCCGAGCCCCGTACCTTCGCGGGCATGGGCGGGATCGTTGATTGCCTGCTCGAAGGGCCGGCCGATGCGCGACAGCAGGCTTTCCGACATGCCGATACCATGATCCTTCACTGTAAGTGTCAGGCGCTGGCCCGTGATCCGCGCGCTAATTTCGATTTCGCCGCCAGGTCGGGAAAATTTTACAGCGTTGGACAGAAGGTTGAGGAGAATCTGGCGGAAAGCACGTTGATCGGCCGGGAAGGACAGCTCCTGCGCCGGTAACAGGGTCACCAGCTTGATGTCGCGCTCGTCGGCACTGTTTTGGACCAGCCGCAGGCAATAGGCCACGCTCTCCCCCAAATCGACAGGCTGACAATCGAGCACGAATTTTCCAGCCTCGATCTTGGCGATGTCCAGAATGTCGGACACGAGATTGAGCAGGTGATTGCCCGACTCGTGAATAATGGTCGCATATTCCTGATATTGCCCGCGCAGCGGCCCGAACATCTGGTTTTGCAGGAGATAGGAAAAGCCAATGATGGCGTTGAGCGGCGTCCGCAGTTCGTGGCTCATGTTGGCCAGGAATTGCGATTTGACACGGCTTGAGGCTTCCGCGGTCTCCTTGCCGAGTTGGTTGTCGCGCAATTCCTCTTCCAGCCGTCTTTTTTCGATGACATTGTCGCGGAACAGGCGAAGGGCGCGAGCGAATTGGCCGATCTCGTCGCGACGCCTTTGAAACGGGATGGGATGGTCGAGATTGCTGTTTGCCACTGCCTGCATGGCGTCGGTTATGGCGCGAAGCGGTTTGATGATACGGAGGATCACATAGACCAGCGTGAAAGAAGCGAGACTGATCGAGAGCGTCATCAGTATCAGGGCAATATTGAATTCCCGATTGGCCTGATGGAGTGAGTTGGCGACATTGGCCCTTGTCAGCGTGAAGGCTGTCGTGGAAATGTTCGTGATGGCGTGAATTCCCGTGTCGGACAGGCCCAGCCATTGCCGCGCGCTGAGCGGTAATGGTGTTCCTTGCGACAGCGCGTCGAGGATGGTGCGCCGGGCGACATGTATTCGGCTGAAATAGATTTTTTCAAACGCGCCGATAGCGGGCGTCAAAGCCGCGGGAAAAGTCGGCAGGTCCGTTTGATCATTCTTGATCACCGTCCAGGGTGAATTGATATTACCTTCCTCTTCGGCAAAATCCTGTAATTCCTGGCTCGTGATTTTCTTCTTCATAAACATCGCATCGGCAATGAGGCGGCGATCCTTGCCGATGGTCCTGCGCATGGCCCAGACGATGCGAATGACCTTGGTCATCTCGTTATTGAAGGCGCTGGATCCGGCGATGTACATCGAGCGCTCGCGAGTACGAAGATTGATCGCAATGGCCGCGTTGTTGACGGCATCGGTCCAGTCTTTGCCGATGGTGGGAGGCCGTTGGTCGCCAGCGAGGTTCAAGGCGTTCATCGCTGCCCCATAACGCTTTTCGTATACGAGGAGGTCAGTGCGGATCCGGGCGCCATTGGGGGTGGGTCCGCCGCCGGTTTCGGCACGGGCGCTGTCATAGGTGGCGGCGATGGCTATGTCGGCTTTCTTGTGCAAGCGCTCGATCAGCTCTTTGAACTGCCGAGTCGCTGGCTCTTGCAGAGTCAAAGCCGTGTTCACAGCCCCCTCCTGCTCGCGGAGAGCATCTTCAGTCAGATAGACATGGTCGAGCACGTCCACGGTCTTGAGCAGGCGGACGGCAGCCTCGCGTTTGGTATAGGCTTGTTCGGCGCTGTATGTGAAGACGGAAACCAGCAGCACGACCAGCAACAAGGTAATCGCCGACAGCAGCACGCCGATCGACTGAAATTTCTTCATGCGGCGCAACGCTCCCCAGTCATGGGAGCCTATTGGGGAAATTATGATGAATGATTTAATGCGGGACGCGCGGGGTCTGGCACCGTCCGTTAACCTTTGATCTCCTGCGTCGTAGGTCGTGCCATCCTTCGACCCGCGCGATCGAATGAGCCTTTATTTATTTCGTGCGCGCGCCATTCATTCAAAACCAACCCCAGGGTGATGACGTCGAACAAAGCAAAACCCAGGAGCCAGTCCGACCAATGACGCGAGAGTCGCCAACTCATATAGGCGATAAAACCGGTCAGGATCAGCGACGCTAGGGGAAATATCCAGCGCGCCGTGCCCCTCAGCAGGGCCACAACGACGCCCAACTTTAGCAGACCATGCACCAGTAGATAGACAATCACAAAATGATGCGACCCGTTCGCAAGTTTAGCGGCGCCGGTACGGATCGCATGCAAGGCGGGATGATGACCGGTCAGTTCCGGAGCAGTGAAGCGGATCACCAATTCATAAAGGCGCTCGGTTCCGGTCAGAGCGATGACGGCGCCGGCCAGTACCTCAACAGCTCCGTCAAATCCCTTGATCAGAATCGCGCCCAGATAGGCGTCGTGTAGAAGCTGCGGTCGCTTGGTCAAGTTAGGTCCCGTCTAGCTGAAGTTATAGAATGCACGGCATCTTTTACCAAAGTGTTCCTGATTTCAGCGGCTGGCCAAACCCGGCGGCGCGGACATGCTGCGTCACCGAGGGCCCGCCTTTGCCCCTCGCCAGCGGAACCCTGGCTCGCTAGGGTCGGCCATTGATCAACGCCCGGGAAGAGATATATGCGTCCTACTATTCTTCGTTCAGCTTTTTTTGGAGCGTTTTCCGCGTTGCTGCTGGGGGCGCCTGTTTTCGCGCAGTCGCTCGACCACCCCGATGCCGATCCCAATAACTATCCCGACACCTACACCGAAACGGACAATTTCCTGAAGCTTCCTCCAGGCCGCGTGATGGGCTCGACCTCCGCCGTGGCGGTCGACAGTCAAGGCCATATCTGGGTCGCTGACCGATGCGGCGCCAACGACTGCAAGGGATCAAAACTCGATCCCATCATGGAATTTGACGCGAACGGCAATTTCATCAAGGCTTTCGGTGCCGGAAAATTTCTTTTCCCGCACGGCATCTTCATCGACAAGGATGACCATATCTGGCTCACCGATAACCATGTCGGCGGCAGAATCGGCGATGACATTCTTGAGTTTGATCAGAACGGGAATGTGCTGCGCACTTTGGGAACACCGGGCGTGTCGGGTGACGGGGAATACACGTTCAACGAACCCAACGCGGTTCTGGTGGCACCCGATGGCGATATCTTCGTGACCGACGGCCATACGCCCGAGGAGGGCAATGCACGCGTCATCCATTACGACAAGAACGGCAAATTTGTGATGGAGTGGGGCGGTCACGGCATCGGCCTCGGGCGGGTGGAAGTGCCGCACGCGCTGGCGATGGACAAGGAGGGCCGACTTTATGTGGCCGACCGTTACAACAATCGTATCCAGATCTTCAGCCAGGACGGCCAGTTGCTCGACATCTGGAACCAGTTTGGCAGGCCCAGCGGCATCTATATCGACGAGAACGACATTCTATATTGCACAGATTCCGAATCCCGTAACCCGGTGGAATATGGCTTTCATCCCGGCTGGGCGCGAGGCATCCGCATCGGCAGCGTCAAGGACGGCATTGTGCGCGCCCTGATCCCTGATATCGACCCGGAAGCTGACCGGCATTCCACCAGCGGTGGCGAAGGCATCTGGGTCCATGACGGCGTGATTTACAGCGCCCAGGTACGCCAGCAAGCAGTGGTGAAATATGTCCCCAAGACGCCCCTCTTCTAGACCGAAACGCGGCATTTTCGCCGGGAACGCAAGGGGTTGACGCCGCGTTCTGCTGGAAGGCGTGACCGTGCATAATGCGTGCAATATTGCGAACCTGCCCCTGGCCGGCTTAAGGAGCTTTGATGCAGATCGGGATTGTCGGTCTTGGCAGAATGGGCGCGAATATCGGCAGGCGTCTGATGAAGAAGGGGCACGTGGTCGTGGCGTTCGACCGCGATGCCAAGGTGGTCAAGGCGCTGGTAGGCGCGACTGGCGTCTCTTCCCTCAGCGAGATGGTGGAAAAGATTACGCCACCCCGCGCGATCTGGGTGATGCTGCCGGCCGGTAAGATCACTGACGACACTGTGATGGCGCTGGGCGATCTGCTCACGACCGGCGATGTCGTGATTGACGGCGGCAACAGTTTCTATAAGGACGATATCCGTCGGGCCAAGGCGCTCAAGCAGAAGAATATCGCTTATGTGGACTGTGGCACCTCGGGCGGGGTATGGGGCCTGGACCGCGGTTATTGCATGATGATCGGGGGCGAAGACGAAATCGTGCAGCGCCTCGATCCCATTTTTGCCGCGCTGGCGCCCGGCGAAGGCAGTATCGACAAGACGCCGGGACGGGACGGTCGCGATCCGCGCGTCACTCAAGGTTACATGCATTGCGGCTCGGCAGGCGCCGGTCACTTTGTCAAGATGGTCCATAACGGCGTCGAGTATGGCCTGATGCAGGCCTATGCCGAGGGGTTCGACATTCTGCGCGGTCGTGCCGGCAAGGAGTTGCCGGACGAGGAACGCTACATCCTCGACACCGCAGACGTGGCCGAAGTATGGCGGCGGGGCAGTGTGATTGCCTCCTGGCTCCTCGATCTCACCGCCATCGCGTTGGCCAAGTCGCCGGAGCTCAAGGAATTTGAAGGTGATGTCGCCGACAGCGGCGAGGGCCGCTGGACCATCGAGGCGGCAATCGATGAAGCGGTTGCCGCGCCCGTCATCACTTCGGCGCTCTATGCCCGTTTCCGCTCGCGGATCGAGCATAGCTTCGGTGAAAAGCTACTTTCGGCCATGCGCAACGAATTCGGCGGCCATATCGAAAGCATCACTCCGGCGCACAAAGCCAAAGACAACAATAAATGAGCGCCAGCCACAAATCGCTGCCGCCCAATTGCGCGATCGTGATCTTCGGCGCCAATGGTGATCTCACCAAAAGGCTGATTGTGCCAGCACTCTACAATCTGGGCCGCGCGGGGCGGCTGCCCGAGCGCCTGGCGCTCATCGGCGTAGACCACAATACCAAGACTTCTGACCAATGGCGCGATGGCTTGCGCGATTTCCTGGAACAGTCGCTCAAGAAAGGAAGTGAAGGCTCAAGCAGCAGCGTCGAGGACCGTCTGTGGAAACTCATCGCCGAAGACATGATCTTTCTCAGAGGCGATTTCGAACAGGACGATACGTACAAGCAATTGACCCAATGCCTGACAGAAGTTGATAAAAAAAAGAGTCTCGGCGGCAACGTGCTCTTCTATATGGCGGTGGCTGACCGTTTCTTCGGGACAATCGCGGGCAAGCTGGGTGAGGCGGGCCTGGTCAAGCAAGACCAGAAACGTTTCCGCCGCCTGATCGTGGAGAAGCCTTTCGGCCACGATCTCGAATCCGCCAGGGCGCTCAACGCCTGCCTGCTCAACTATCTCAAGGAAGACCAGATCTATCGGATCGACCATTTCCTGGGGAAGGAAACGGTTCAGAACATCATGGCTTTGCGTTTCGCCAACGGCCTGTTCGAGCCGATCTGGAATCGCGATCGCATCGACCATGTCCAGATCACGGTGGCGGAAAGCATCGGTATGGAGGGCCGCGGCAATTTCTACGAGAAGACGGGCGCGCTTCGCGACATGGTGCCCAATCACCTCTTCCAGTTGGTGGCTATGACGGCGATGGAGCCGCCCGTCTCCTTCGATGCCGAGGACATCCGGGCCAAAAAGGCGGAGATGTTCCGTGCGGTGCATCCCCTCACCTTGGCCGACGCCGTGCGCGGCCAGTATGACTCCGGTGTGGTGGGCGGCCAGAAAGCGGTGGCCTATCGCGAGGAGGCAAACGTTGCCTCCGATTCCAATGTCGAAACCTATGTGGCCTTGCGGCTGATGATCGACAATTGGCGCTGGGCAGGCGTGCCCTTTTTCCTGCGAACGGGAAAAAGACTCTCGCTGCGAGCGACCGAGATCGCCATCCGCTTCAAGCGTGCGCCTTATGCGCTATTCCGCGCCACCCCGATGGATGAATTGGACGCGGATTGGCTGATCCTGCGCATCCAACCGGACGAAAGCATTCGCCTCAGGTTCAACGCCAAGCGGCCCGGTCCGGCCATGATGCTGGAAAGTGTGGCAATGGATTTCAAATACAAGGATTGGTTCAAGCAGGCTCCAGCGGTGGGATACGAGACCTTGATTTATGATTGCTTGATCGGTGATCCCACTCTGTTCCAGCGCGCCGACCAGGTGGAAGCGGCTTGGGGCGTGGTCGAACCTGTGCTGCGCGGCTGGGCGATCAGCATGCCCCGTCATTTTCCAAATTACGACGCCGGCAGCGAGGGTCCCTCCGCCGCCAATGACCTTTTGGCACGGGATGGCCGCTCCTGGCGGGCGGTGAAATGAGCATTGCTGGGCGCATCGAGGTCGTCAAAGACCTGGAGACCTTATCCGTCCAGGCGGCGGAACTAATCGCCGACCATATGCGCGAATCCGAAGGCCCTTTCCGGCTGGCGCTATCAGGGGGCAACACACCCCGAGGCTGCTATCATCATCTGGCCCGTCTGCATCAACTGCCTTGGGACAAGGTCGAGGTCTATCTCGGCGATGAGCGTTTCGTCCCGCCCGATCATCCCCACAGCAATTATCGCATGATCCGCGAGACCCTGTTGAAAAACATAGCGCCGCGGGGAGTTTTCGCCATCCCTACAGACGGGACCCCTCAACAAACGGCTCACGCTTATGAGGAGATGCTGCGTCAGCAGTATGGCGGCAGTGTCCTTGTCGCGGGCCAGCCTTTGTTCAATCTGCAGTTGCTGGGCCTAGGCGAGGACGGGCACACCGCTTCCCTGATTCCGGGCCAGCCGGTCCTGCAGGATCATACACATTGGGTCGCGGCAGTGCCGGAGGGCCGGGACGAACCCCGCATCACGCTCACATATCCCGCGCTTGAATCGAGCCGGTTGATCCTGTTCTTGGTCTCCGGCGCGGCCAAGCGGGATGTGCTGACGCGCGTGCGCGCCGGCGATCCCGCCTTTCCGGCGGCGCGGCTTCGCCCGCAAGGCGAGGTGGTCTGGCTGGTGGATCGCGCGGCGGCGGGCGCTTAAGCATGCGCATCGAGGACTATGCCGTTATCGGGGATTGCCACACCGCCGCGTTGGTGGGCCGCGACGGCTCGATCGACTGGCTGTGCATGCCGCGTTTCGACTCGGATGCATGTTTCGCAGCGCTTTTAGGCACTCCCGAACATGGGCGCTGGCTGATCGCGCCAGTTCGCAAGAGGAAAAAGGACGCGCCCCCGCATGTAACCAGGCGCTATCGCGGCGACAGTTTGATCCTGGAAACACTGTTCACGACCAGGACCGGTTCGGTGAGGCTGATCGACTTCATGTCACTGGGCTCTGGCGACAGGTCGCTAGTGCGAATCGTGGAGGGCGTAACGGGCCAAGTCGCGATGGAGACCGAACTCGTCATCCGCTTCGATTACGGCGTCACCATTCCCTGGGTCAGCCGAGCCGATTCCAAGACGATCACTGCCGTCGCCGGTCCGCATCTGCTTTGCCTACGCACGCCTGCGCCGTTGCATGGCGAGGATATGCGCTCGGTGGCGCAGTTTACGGTGAGGCGCGGCGAGCGGCTGCCATTCGTGATGAGCTACAGCCCCTCGCAACTTCGGGTGCCGCCGGTGATCGACGCCGATATTGCCCTGGAAGAGACGGAAAAGGAGTGGGGCGATTGGGCCGGACTTTGCAGGCTCAAGGGCAAATGGCGCAAGCAGGCGATGCGTTCACTCCTCACCCTGAAGGCTCTGAGCTATAGGCCAACGGGAGGCATTGTCGCCGCCGTCACGACCTCGCTTCCGGAACGAATCGGCGGTGGCCGCAATTGGGACTATCGATATTGTTGGCTTAGGGATGCCACGTTTACGCTGCTGGCTTTTCTCAATGCTGGCTATACAGAAGAAGCCAATGTCTGGCAGCACTGGATGTTGAGAGTAATTGCGGGCGCCCCCGAACAGCTCCAGACCATGTACAACGTGATGGGCGAGAAAAGACTGGACGAATTCGAGCTTCCGCATCTGCCTGGCTATGAAAATTCACGGCCAGTAAGGATCGGCAACGCGGCTGCTCGCCAGTTCCAGCTCGATATCTACGGCGAGCTCGCCGACGTGATGAGCCAGGCCCGCAAAGGCGGCTTGCCCGTGCCGCCGCGCCGGACCGAAATTCGCAACATCTTCCTCAGGCACCTGAAGAAAATCTGGCGCGACCCCGACGAGGGGATCTGGGAAATCCGAGGGCAGCCCCAGCATTTCGTCCATTCCAAGGTGATGACATGGGTGGCGTTCGACCGTGCCTCACGCTCGCTGCAGGGACAACGCCGCCGTTCGGCGCATTTGCGCAAATGGGCGGACATCATCCATCGCGACATCTGCGCCAATGGCATCGATCCCGAACGCGGATGCTTCGTGCAGGCCTATGGCTCGACCAAGTTAGACGCCAGCCTTCTGCTCCTGCCTTTGGTGGGATTCCTGCCGGCGCACGACGTACGCATCCGCCGCACCGTGCAGGAAATAGAAAAGCGGCTGCTCCATAAAGGATTGGTGTCACGCTATGAAACTGAGACCGGCGTCGACGGGTTGCCGCCGGGGGAAGGCGCATTTCTTGCCTGCAGCTTCTGGCTGGCCGACAATTATACTCTGATGGGGCGCCGCAAGGACGCCTTTCGTCTTTACAATCGGCTCAGGCGGCTTGCTAATGATGTGGGATTGTTCGCAGAAGAATACGACCCCGAAGCCCGCCGTCAGCTGGGCAATTTCCCCCAAGCCTTTTCGCATGTCGCACTGGTCAACACCGCGCTCAACCTGATGATCGAGGAAGAAAGCCATCAAAATGGCCCCAAGAAAAAGAAACGCAAGCGAATCGTCCGCTACCAAGATACTGGCCATCGACGTCGGCGGCACGGGACTCAAGGCGGCGGTGATAGACACCAGAGGCCGTTTCCTCAGTGAGCGGCTCAAGGTCAAGACGCCGCATCATTGCAAGCCGGTCAAATTGGTTGCGATGCTGGCGGAGTTGGTCTCGCCGCTCAAAGGCTATGACCATGTCTCGATTGGATTCCCCGGTTATGTACGCGACGGCAAAGTCTTCACTGCGCCGAATCTGGGAACCAAGGCCTGGGCAGGATTCCGTCTTGCTCAAGCGATACACGAGAAATTGGGCAAACCCACGCGCCTCAACAACGATGCCGATGTCCAGGGCCTCGCGGTGATATCCGGCAAGGGTTTGGAGTTGGTTTGCACTTTAGGCACGGGGTTCGGCACGGCCTGGTTTCGAGATGGTGAGCTTTTGCCGCATATGGAGCTGGCCCATATGCCCATTCATCACAAATCCGATTTCGACGGCTATATCGGCGATGCCGAGCGCAAAAAGATCGGCAACAAGGCGTGGAACAAACGGGTGAAGGAGCTCATTCCCATCCTCGCCACCGTGATGAATTACGACCGTCTTTACTTGGGCGGCGGCAATTCGCAGCGCATCACATTCAAATTGCCTGGAAACGTCACCCTGGTCTCCAACGATGCCGGCCTGGAGGGTGGCGCCTTTGTTTGGCATCCCAAGGGGCCGCGCAGGACGCCCTGACGAGAAGATTTGCCCGGCCAGGGAACTTCATTTTTTCTGAGGCGTTCCCACGGGTGCGCGCGTGTGTTTTGGCGATTTTGAAGCAGCTTTTTTGAGACAAACGCATGTTGAACAGGACGATGCCGCCTGTGCGTAAGAATGCGGCTCTTTTCCTCGACATCGACGGCACCCTGCTTGACACGGCGCGCACGCCCGAAGCGGTGGCGGTGCCGGACGATTTGAAGACCAACCTTCAAAGGCTTCACGATTTATTGGAAGGTGCGCTGGCCTTTGTAAGCGGGCGCTCGCTGAAGGCGATCGATTGCCTGTTTGCGCCGCTCAGAATTCCTGCAATCGGCAGCCACGGTGCGGAGGTGCGCGGGACCGACGGGACGCTCCGCACCCTCGCCGGTCCAATGGCAGCGCCTGTGCGGGAGTTGCTGCTGCAACTGGTCCAAACTCACCCCGGTACTTTGCTGGAAGACAAAGTTTATACGCTGGCTCTTCATTACCGGCTTGCACCGGAAGCAAGGCCCGCCCTGGAAGCAGCGTTGAAAGACCGACGCGCGCTGTTCGAGGCTGCGGGCGTAATGTTGCTGCATGGCAAAGCTGTGATCGAGGCCAAGCCTTTAGGGATCGACAAGGGTGTGGGTGTGCGCACTTTGTTGGAGGAAAAGCCTTTCCAAGGCCGTGTTCCTCTGTTTGGCGGCGACGATACCACCGATATGGATGTCTTCCATATACTTCCGGAGCTGGGCGGGAAGAGCTTCTCCGTGGGCCGGCACTTCCGGGGCGTGGATTATCGTTTTCCCTCGCCCCATGCGGTGCGCCAATGGCTGGCGCATTTGGCCGAGGGGGGAATTACCGAATGACATCCCAGCCGCTCGATCTTGCGGTGGTCGGCAATGGCCGTACGGCGGCCTTGGTGGATCGCAATGGCCGCGTTGTCTGGTGGTGCTTTCCCCGGTTCGATAGCGATCCCATTTTCTGCCGGCTGATCGCGGGCGATGAGGAAAAAGGGTTTTTCGATGTCGTGCTGGAGGGCTTTTCCCACAGCCAATCGCGCTATGAGCGCAATACTGCGACGGTGGAAACGCTCCTCACCGGCAAGGATGGAGCGGCGGTCAAAATCACCGATTTCGCGCCCCGCTTCCGAAATTTCGACCGCACTTTGCGCCCGCCGCAATTGATGCGCCGGATCGAGCCCATGGCGGGCATGCCGCGCATCACCATTCGTCTTCGTCCCACCCAGGATTATGGCAAGCCGATGTCGCGGCGCGTGGCGGGCTCCAATCACATCACCTATGGCGAGCCCGCTTTGGTTCGGCTCACTACCGACGCGCCGCTTTCCTATATCGAGGAAGAGACCGTTTTCGCACTGGTTCGTCCGCTCACTCTGGCCCTGGGCGCGGACGAACCTTTTTCTGGAGAGCCCGCCACAACCGGCCTCGAATTTCTGCATCGCACGAACGAATATTGGCGCGAATGGGTGCGCCGCATTTCCATCGCCTATGAGTGGCAGGAGGCCACCGTCCGCGCCGCCATTACGCTCAAGCTTTCTAATTTTGAGGAAACGGGCGGCATCGTCGCTGCCCTCACCACTTCGCTGCCGGAAGCCCCACATTCTGGCCGCAATTGGGACTATCGCTATTGCTGGCTAAGGGACGCCTATTTCGTCGTGCGGGCGCTCAACCGTATAGGAGCCACGAGGACCATGGAGGATTTCGTTGCCTTTCTCTTTTCCATCGTGGGGGAGGAAGAAGCGCTGAAGCCCGTCTATGGCATCGTACCTTCGCGGGACTTGAGCGAATGGATCGCACCGGACTTGAAAGGCTTCGAGGGCCACGGGCCGGTCCGGATCGGCAATGCGGCGGTGACGCAAAACCAGCACGACGCCTACGGCAGTGTGATCCTATCAGCCGTACCCATGTTCTTCGACAAGCGGCTGCCCAGGCCGGGCGGCGAACCCCTGTTCCGGCTGGTCGAGAAAATGGCGCGGCAGTGCGCGGCGCTGGCTCTGGAGCCCGATGCCGGCATTTGGGAATATCGGGGGCGCAAACGCGTTCATACTCATTCCGCGGCCATGTGCTGGGCGGGACTGAGCCGCGCTGGCGCCATCGCCCAACGATTGGGTTTCGCAGACCGTGCGGAACATTGGCAAGGCCTTGCCGATCAGGTTGAGCGCGTGATCCTGGAACGCTGCTGGAACGAGAAGCGCAAGGCCTACACTGCAGCTATCGATACCGAGGACATGGATGCGAGCGTTCTGCTGCTGCCGGAATTGGGTCTGCTCGACAGCACGGATCCACGTTTCGCCTCCACGGTGGCTGCGATCGAAACGGAGCTGGTCAGGGGCCGCCACGTGCTGCGCTACGCCGCTCAGGATGATTTTGGCGTGCCGGAGTCGGAATTCCTGGTGTGCCGTTTCTGGCTGATCGACGCTTTGTGCCTGCTGGGGCGGCAAGAGGAGGCGCGGGGCCGCTTCGAAGATGCGCTCGGTCTGCGCAATCATTACGGGCTCTTCGCCGAGGATATCGATACCAAAACAGGCCGGCTGTGGGGCAACTTTCCTCAAACCTATTCCATGGCAGGTCTGATCCTGAGCGCCATGCGTCTCAGCAAAAGCTGGGAGGAACGTTATTGGCACGCATCTTCATAATTTCCAACCGCGTTGCGACGCCCACGGCCAGCCTTCATGCCGGCGGGCTGGAAGTTGTGCTGAAGGCAACTTTGAAGAACCACCCCTGCGTCTGGATGGGCTGGTCGGGCGAAATCAAGGCCCATCCCCGGACCCGCACACTGCAACAGAAGAAGAATATTTTCATTGTGAGCGACCTCACCAGCGAGGATTTCGACGAATATTACAGCGGGTTTGCCAACAGCGTGCTGTGGCCCGTGCTGCACTACCGGCTCGATCTGGCGGAATTTTCGCGCCGCGGTCTCTCCGGTTACTTGCGTGTCAACGAGCATTTTGCAGACGAAATGGTGAAGGTGCTGAAACAAGACGACATTGTCTGGGTGCATGATTATCACCTGATTCCGCTCGCCAAGGCGCTCAGGCAGCGAGGCCTGCACAATCGCATAGGGTTTTTCCTACACACGCCCATGCCCGCGCCCGAGATCATCGCCGCCATGCCCAATCATGAGCACCTGATCCCCGCGCTTGGCCATTATGATTTGGTGGGCTTCCAGACCGACAATGACGCGGCCAATTTCGCCCGCTATCTCGCCAACGAACTGGGCACTACCGCGCATATCTCTCGCCGCCTGGGCGGAGGTAGTCGCGTGATGCGCATAGGAACCTTTCCTGTGGGCGTGGAGACGCGGCAGTTCGCGCGGCTGGCGCGTCGGGCCATCAAGACGGATCTGGTGAGCAAGGTAATGGGGAGCATTCCGGGCTCGTTGATGATCGGCGTGGACCGGCTTGATTATTCGAAAGGCATTACCCTGCGGCTCGAAGCCTATGAACGATTTTTAGCGGCCAATCCGAATTGGCACGGCAAGATCACCTATCTCCAGATCACTCCCAAAAGCCGTTCCCAGATCAAAGAATATGCCGAGATGGAGGACGCGGTGAACGCCACAGCCGGGCGCATCAACGGCAACTACTCCGATGCCTCCTGGTCGCCCATGCGCTACGTCAACCGGCCCTACAGCCGCACAGCGTTATCAGGACGCTATCGTGGCGCGCGGGTAGCACTGGTGACGCCATTGCGCGACGGTATGAATCTGGTGGCCAAGGAATACGTCGCCGCTCAGGATGCCGCCAATCCGGGCGTGCTGATCCTGTCGCGCTTTGCGGGTGCGGCGGCGGAATTCAAACAGGGCGCACTTCTCGTCAATCCTTACGATCCCGATCAGGTGGCAGGAGCGATTGCGCGCGCGATGGCGCTGCCGCTTCCTGAACGCAAGAGCCGTCATGCCGCGCTGTATCGGGCACTGCTCGCCAACGATATTTCCGAATGGGGCGACAAATTCCTGGCTGCCCTCATGGGCACTAGAAAGTTCAATCTCAAGGGAATTCCAGCGCACGCCAGCTTCGAGGCGCCGTCCCTGCATCATTGATAGGTGGGCGGCAGAAGATTTAGGAGCGCCGCCAGCCCTATCACAGCGAGGCCCAATCTCAATTCCCATCCCGCGCGGTTTCGCAAGAGTGTCGCCGTCCCCTGTTGCCCAAGACGTGGCAGAAGACGGAAATGATTGGTCAACGCCAGGCCGATCATCGTGAATGCAAGAATAATCTTGAGTGCGAGCACGCCGGCGTAAAGTACATCATCAGGACCCGGACTGCCCAACAGCACCATGGCGGCATTGACCATACCTGTCATCACCAGAAGCGCGACCGCGACCATGCCCCATTCAGCGAAGAGTGCAACCGCCTCTTGCAGGCGGGCGGCCTTGGGCCGCTCGCCCAGCATCGCCACGAGCACGCACAGGCCCCCGACCCAATAGGCGGCGGTGAGAAGATGCAATCCGTCATTGGTTGCACCGATAGGCGCGAAGCCCCGCGGACTGGCGCCCGCGGCATGACTCGTGGCTGCAATCAGTCCCAGCCCAGCGCCCGAGAGCCAGGCCGTAATGCGTGTCCGCCCAAGCCAAACAGCGGCCACCAGAAGGACCAGCAGTACAAAACGGGCGAGCAGAATCCGGCCGGCGAATGTGGTGGCCATCCAGGACATCGCGTTTGGCCTGCCCATCAACCAGATCGGCGCGCTCGCCAGCGCCAAAAGAGCTGCGATGCGTCGGCCCAGCGCGAGCCCTTGTCCTTCGAACGCTAGCTCCGGCACTTTGACAGTAAGCAAGGCCAGAAGGCAGGCGCTGCCGAACAGCGCCATCAGGCTTGCGTCGTGAAGGCCGCGCCCCAGCGCCGCAAGCGCCGTCATGGGCCCACGGTGAAGCGGAAGTGGCCATCGACGCGACGGCCTTCATGGCCCACCGAATGCCAGCTTACCATATACAAGCCGGGCGGCAGCCGCTGGCTGGGCAAAAGGCGCAAGATTGGGCCGTCGATTTTGACGGGATCGGCAGTCCAGTTACGCCCGTCTTCGTCCAGCAACAGCGCACCGGAAAATGCTGGCTCCAGCGCTTCGCTGAATGTCAGCGTGATGCGTGACGGCGATCGCACCCGGGCGCCGTTGGCAGGCGACGATTTGATCAAGTGAGCGTTGGCGAGGGCTGGAGCGGAGGTGAGGAGCAGGAGAGCCAGGCAAGAAATGGACTTCATTCGGAGCAATCCAGGGATAATGATTTGTTCTAGACTCCATGCCGTTCACCCGCTAGCCCATAAGTGCGGGCTCTGAGTTCGCTCATCAGGGCTTCGGGCGCCAAATGCTCAAGCTCAGGAAAAGGGATAGGGAAGCCCGGATGCATGCGGATTTCCGCGCCTATCCGGTCATGCACTTCCTTGAAGAGAAGCGACAGTCGCAATGTCTGGTGCAGGTGGCTTGCGATCTGGAACAAGCGGCTATTCTGTCCCTCGAAATAAAGCGGCGCTACCGGCGCCTGCGCCGCCAGGATCAGCCGGGCGGTGAAATTCTTCCATTGCGCGTCAACCGCGCGCGCATGCCAGATGCTGGGCGTCGTGGAGACACCGCCGGCGGGAAATACGATCAGGCATCCCCCTCCCGCCAGGTGGGCGCGCGCCTGAGCGCGCGATTTCAGGTTAACACCGATCGCCACCCTGGTCTCCGAAAAATCCACCGGCAAAAGATGCGGCTTGGTTTCTTCGGCGCGGTTGAGCACCGCATTCGTGAGAATGCGGAAATCCGAGCGGATGCGAGAGGTCAAGGCGCAAATGGCGAGTCCGTCAATGACCCCAAAGGGATGGTTGCAGACAATCACCAGTGCACCGCAGCGCGGCCACGCTTCGAGCGGAATTTTGTCAAACGCCAGTCGCAGATGGAGCCGCTCTATGGCCTCTTCCCAGAAATTTCCGGCCCCACCTTCCTCTCGATATCGGCGGTAGATGCGTTTCAGCCAAGGCTGGCCGGTCAGGCGCTCGATTATGCGGATGGTGAAACGTCTCAGCGGCGGGTCGCTGGGCGCGGCATAGGAGAAAGCCTCAAGCGGATCGCTGCTCATTGGGCGTCATGGAATATGACTCCCAGAGTATAGCGTTTTCCTGTGACAAGCGCGCTCACGCCGTGGCGGTGATTGACCGAATAGATCCCGCGTGTGCCTTGGACCGGGCGGCGATGGACTGCAAAGACAACGGCGTCGCCCAGTTTCAAAGGCACTACGCTGGCGCGGGACTGGGCACGGGGGCGTTGCTCAGTCATGACGAATTCGCCGCCCGTGAAATCTTCGCCCGGCTCTGACAGCAGAATCGCCACCTGCAGGGGGAAGATTTGGGCGCCGTAAAGGTCCTGATGAAGGCAATTATAGTCGCCGGGCCCATATCTTAGCAGCAAGGGGGTTGGTCGCTCCTGGCCCGCCAGATGGCAGCGCCCGAGGTAATCGGCATGTGTTGGGGGGTAGATCACGTCCTCTTGCCGCATTCCGGCCCAGCGATTGGCGATGGGTGCAAGCTTCTCATAAAGCGCGGCCCGCAGGCTGGCGACAGGTTCAGGCAGGGGATAGGCGAAGTATTTGTATTCGCCCCGCCCGAAGCCATGCCGCGCCATCACAATGGTGCTGCGGAATATTTCCTTGTCATAGAGGCTTTGCAATTTGGCGGAAGTTTTAGGGTCCATGAGTTTGGGAAGCAGCGCCCAGCCCTGGGCGTCCATTGAAGCCGCTACTCCATCCCAATCTTGCAAGAGCGTCATGCTGCTTTTTCGCGCTTGAGCAATTCCTCCTTGCGGGCCACGCCCCAGCGATAACCCGAAAGGCCGCCATCCGTCTTGACCACCCGGTGGCAGGGAATTGCCACCGCCAATTGGTTGGCGGCGCAGGCCTGCGCCACCGCGCGCACAGCTTCGGGCCGGCCGATTTTCCTGGCGACTTCGGCATAACTCTTTGTCGTTCCCGCGGGGATGGCGGCCAGCGCTTTCCACACGCGTTGCTGAAACGCCGTGCCACGAATGTCCAGCGGTAGATCGATACCTTTCCTGGGATGCTCCACCAGGCCCACCACTCGCGCCACCAACTTCTCAAATTTGGGGTCGCCGCCTACGAGACGCGCTTTGCTGAAACGGTCTTGGAGCTCGCGCAGCAATTTTTCCGCATCATCACCAAGAAGGATGGCGCAAACGCCCTTGTCGCTTGCCGCCACCAGTAAGGCGCCCAGCGATGTCTTGGCGATTGCGAATCGAATTTCCTCGTCGGTTCCGCCTGCTCGATAGCGGGTAGGTGTCATTCCCAGAAGCGATTTGGATTTTTCGTAGAAACGGCTGCCGGAATTATAGCCCGCGTCATAAATCGCTTGGGTGACACTGGCCCCGTCGCGTAGTTTCTCGCGCACCTTCTTGCCGCGATGGGCAACAGCATAGTCTTTTGGGGTTAGGCCCGTCACCGCCTTGAACACTCGGTGGAAATGATGCGGGCTCAATCCCGCCTTGGCCGCCAGACTTGCAAGTGACGGCATCGTCTCGCTGGCCGCGATGCGGCGCGCCGCTTCCGCCACTTTTTCGGCATGGGGGGCGGCTTTGCCCAGGTCGGGCTTGCAACGCTTGCAGGCGCGGAAGCCGGCCGCCCGCGCTTCGGCCGGTGTGGTGTGGAAGCGCACATTGGCGGGGTTGGGTAGGCGCGCAGCGCAGGACGGACGGCAATAAACTCCCGTTGTCTTGACCGAATACACGAACGCGCCATCGCTCGATTTGTCCCGGGCCACAATTTTGAGCCAGCGCGGATCGGCCTCGGCAGCGAGAGCGCGGCGTTCCAGAATATTCATTGTGAGGCACTCCAAATCATCGGCCCCATCTTGCCGGGCCGGCAGACGGCCCGCACTCCCGCCCTTGCGATCAAATCGAGCCCTGGAAGGACGACCAGGCCAGCAATATCCAGCCCACCACAAAACATACGCCGCCGACGGGCGTGACCAGCGCCGCCAAATGTGAGCCGGTCAGGGCCAGCACATAAAGCGAGCCTGAAAACAGGACAATCCCTGCGAGAAAGGCAGCCGCGGCCGCCCGCGCCGGCACCAATGCGGCCAGCGCGATGGCCAGTGTGTGATACATGTGATAACGCGCGCCTGTCTCGAATACGGAAAGTGCATCCGAGTTCACGCGGGCCTGCAGCCCATGGGCACCAAACGCGCCCATTATGACTACCAAGGCGCCATTGGTGGCTGCCACGCCAAGCCATTTCCGGTCCATGCGTCATCATAGACAGTGGAGAACCAACTGGGATAGGGATTTCACATACAGGCCCTCTTCCTGGAGGCCGGAAAGCAAGCTCCCATGGAGCTTTTTTTGCCAGCCGGCCAGGCGAAGCCGCTGGCAGGGGGAGGTTGCCTCAAGTAGCGAAGCGTAAGCGTTAAAGGTGCTTTGAGCGCTTGGCGAAAGAGACAGAAGGGGCAGAAACCTTATGACTGAATTTGCGACCGCGACCGACGGCGTCCGAATCGCCTGTGAGTGGGCGGGCGAGGGTCCGCCTGTGGTGCTGGTCCACGGCTTCGGCTCGAGCCGGGTGCAGAATTGGAAATCCACCGGCTGGTATGATTCGCTCAACGAGGGGGGATTCTCGGTCTTGGCGATTGATTGCCGAGGTCATGGCGAAAGTGACAAGCCGCATGATCCGCTTTTTTATCATCACGACCGCATGGCCGAGGACGTTGCCACCGTGATGGATGCGGCCGGGGTCGCACGCGCTCCCTATATCGGCTACTCGATGGGTGGATTGATCGGCTTGCGCTTCTTGGCGCATTTCTCCGAGCGCGCGCCGCGTCTGGTGCTGGGCGGGGTGGGCGAGGCCTATCTCAACGGCCCGCGCGTCTCCGATCCAGAGCGGCGCAACATGATTGCCGATGCGCTGCTTGCAGAGAACAAAGATGGCATCCCCGATCCACGCGCGCGCATGTTTCGTGATTTCGCCGATCAACCGGGCAAGGATCGGCTCGCGCTGGCCGCTTGCATGCGCGCGATGACGCCGCCCTTGCCGCGCGAAGCTTTACAAAAGTTCATTATACCCGTCCTGGTGGTATGCGGCGACCAGGATAACGTATCAGGCGCCCCTGGCCCCCTTGCCGCCACATTTCCTCACGGCTCTGCCCAAATTGTGCCCGGCCGCGACCACATGTCGGCAGTAGGCGCACGCCTCACTCGCCAAGCGGCAGTTGATTTCTTGAAGTGCTGAAACCGGCGCCCGGCGCGGCGCGTTTTCTTTCGTATCGGGTGTTGTTCACCTTACCCGTCTCCGGCGCGATTCGTACATCCGTCCACGCAGTTTATACCGCAGGCGGAGTAGCGGAATGCGCAACTGCCATGTTTGCCCCGTGGAACCAATACGTTTCCGTATGCGAATACGCAAATGTCTTTGGAACACAGAGCTCTTGCTAGGGGCCGCGTCGAATCGCAGAACGCTTTCCGCGTCGGACCTGAAGGGATAACCGACCATGACGAGCGAGGCGGGACTGAATTTGATGAATGATATAGTTCCTGCGCGGGTGGGCGTTCGCAACCGTTTGCTGGCCAAGATTTCGCCCCAGGATTGGGCACTGATATCGCCGTATCTGGAGATGGTTAGCCTGAAAGAACGCCAGGTGGTGGAGGTGCCCAACAAGCCCATCACCCATGTCTATTTTGTGGAGACGGGGGTGGTTTCCGTGGTTGCAGTGAATAAGGAGGATCACCGCATCGAAGTGGGTGTGATCGGCCATGAAGGTATGACAGGCGTGCCCCTGGTATTCGGCGATGACCGTGCCCAGCACTCGGCCTATATGCAGATCGGCGGCAATGGGCGGCGCATGCCGGCCATTGCCTTTTGCGAGGCTTTGAACCGCAGTTCCTCATTGCGCGGCCTGATGATGAAATCCATTCAGGCTTTCATGATCCAGACTGCACACACCGCGCTCGCCAATGGCCGCGCCAAGCTGGAGGAAAGGCTAGCGCGATGGCTGTTAATGGCCCACGACCGTCTCAGCACCGACGCGGTGCCGCTTACGCATGAATTCCTGGCGGTTATGCTGGGAGTGAGGCGCGCCGGTGTAACCGTGGCGCTCCATTCCTTCGAACGGCGCGGCTTGATCGCGGCAAGACGCGGCCAGCTCACCCTGGTCGATCGCAAGGGCATCGAACAGGTGGCAGGTAGTTTCTACGGCATTCCCGAAGCCGAGTTGAGACGCTTGATGGGCGAGTAGATTTTCCCCGCCCGGGTCGCCGGGGACATTATAAAGCTCCCTATGCTACCCCCCTTGTTCGAGTCCTGGTTCGCCACCAAAGGCTGGACGCCCAGACCACATCAATTGGCGCTGGTGGAAAGCGCTAGGAATGACGAAAGCGTGCTTTTGGTGGCCCCTACCGGCGGCGGCAAGACTTTGGCCGGTTTCCTGCCAAGCTTGATCGACTTGTCCAACCGGCCCAAACATTCCCGCGCCCGCAGATTGCACACGCTCTACATCTCGCCACTCAAGGCGCTGGCGGTGGACGTGGCGCGCAATTTGGAAACCCCGGTCACCGAAATGGAGCTGGCTGTGACGGTGGAAACCCGCACCGGCGACACGCCGGCCGCGCGCCGTCAACGCCAACGTTATGCGCCTCCCGATTTCCTGCTCACCACGCCCGAGCAACTGGCCCTACTTTTGGCCCACCCGCGCAGCCCTCAATTGTTCGAAGGCGTCAGGACTGTGGTGCTCGACGAGTTGCATGCACTCTATAATTCCAAGCGGGGTGACCTTCTGGCGTTGGGACTGGCGCGGCTGGCCCAACTCGCGCCGCATCATCGCCGGGTGGGTCTTTCCGCCACGGTGGCCGATCCCCGGCCATTGCAACGTTTTCTGCTGCCCCAACCGGATGGCGCGGAGAGGCTTGCGGAGCTTGTCACGGCCAAAGGCGGCGCCGTGCCCGAGATCGCCATCAGCGCGTCGGATTCCTATGTGCCTTGGGCGGGACACTTGGCGCGTCACGCCATGCTGGATGTGATGGCGGCGATCGCCGATGCCAAGACAGCGCTTGTCTTCGTCAACACCCGCAGCCAGGCCGAGCGCACGTTCCAGGAATTATGGCGCCTGAACGAGAATAATTGGCCCATTGCGCTGCATCACGGCAGCCTGGCCCCCGAACAGCGCCGCAAGGTCGAAGCGGCGATGGCTAAAGGAAGCCTCCGAGCCGTGGTCTCGACCTCGACGCTTGACCTCGGCATCGACTGGGGCGCAGTGGATAAAGTCATCTGCATCGGGGCGCCCAAGGGCGCGGCCCGGCTGGTGCAGCGTATTGGCCGTGCCAATCACCGCCTGGAAGAACCCAGCGCTGCGCTTCTGGTTCCCGCCAACCGGTTCGAGGTGCTGGAATGCAATGCCGCTCGCGATGCGGTGCTGGCGGGAGAATTGGACGGCGAACGGCAGAAGCAGGGAAGCCTGGATGTGCTATGCCAGCATATCTGGGGCATGGCCGTGGCGGCGCCCTTCGAGTCCGATGCGCTTTACAAAGAGGTGTGCTCAGCCGCGCCTTATGCGGACCTCGGCCGCGCCGATTTCGATTCGGCGCTGAACTTCGTCGCGACCGGGGGCTATGCGCTCAAAAGCTACGACCGTTTCGCTCGGCTGAGGCAGCTTCCCGACAGCCCCTCTACCAAAAATATCTGGCGCCTGGCCCATCCCCGCCTGGCCCAGGCTTACCGCCTGAATGTGGGCGTGATCGTAGAAGACCCGATGGTGGAAATCCGCCTCCAATCGCGGGGCAAGCCCGCAGGGGCGGGCGGGCGCAGGCTGGGCCAATTGGAGGAATATTTCGTCGAGCAATTATCGATTGGCGATACCTTCGTCTTCGCCGGTGACGTGTTGCGCTTCGAGGGCCTGCGTGACGACGCGGCCTATGTCACCCGCACCCAGGACCCCGAAGCGGAAATCCCCAGCTACAACGGCGGCAAATTTCCGCTCTCAACCTTCCTGGCTCAGCGGGTGCGGGAAATGGTCTCCAGTCCGGAGCGCTGGCATCATCTGCCCGAGCCGGTGCAGGAATGGCTGAAAATCCAGGAATGGCGCAGCGTCATTCCCAAGCCCGGCCAATTGCTGGTGGAGTTTTTCCCGCGCGGCAACCGCCATTATCTGGTGTGCTATCCGTTCGAGGGGCGGCTGGCGCATCAAACCCTGGGCATGCTTCTCACCCGAAGGCTGGAGCGCGCGCGTGCCAAGCCCCTGGGCTTCATAGCGAATGAATATGCCCTCGCGGTGTGGGCAGCGCGCGGCATGGAAGGCCTCGACATGGGAAAATTGTTCGACGAAGACATGCTGGGCGACGATCTCGATGCCTGGCTGGCCGAGAGTAATCTTTACAAGCGTACCTTTCGCAACTGCGCCATCATTGCCGGGTTGATTGAACGCAAATATCCCGGCAAGGAAAAAAGCGGCAGGCAGGTGACTTTCTCCTCCGACCTGATTTATGACGTCCTGCGCGAGCATGAACCCGACCATGTGCTGCTGCGGGCGACCTACCAGGACGCTGGAACAGGGCTCTTGGATATAGCCCGCCTATCCGACATGCTGAGGCGCGTAAGAGCGCGAATCGTGACAAGAAAGCTCGATCGGGTGTCGCCACTTGCGGTGCCGGCGCTATTGGAGATTTCGCGCGAGATGGTTGCGCGGGGCGAAGTGGACGAAGAGATTTTGCGCGAAAGTGAAGACGCGCTTGTAGCGGATGCAATGCGTGTGGATTGATCTGAGTGTCAGCGTGAACGGCGAAACGCTGGTCCTGGACAAATCCGGCGCCGCCTGGTGGCCCCGCACGGCCACCCTGATTCTGGCCGACCTCCATTTCGAGAAAGGCAGTTCCTATGCCCGTTTTGGCCAGTTCCTGCCGCCCTATGACACGCGCGCGACCTTGTTGCGCGTGGCCGAATTGGTGGCGCGGCGAGCGCCTGTCCGTATGATCGCGCTGGGCGATAGCTTCCACGATCCCTTCGCGTGCGCGCGGCTTTCGGCCGGTGATTTCGAGATGCTGCAACGACTGGCCGCGTCGGTCCATATGCTTTGGATCAGCGGCAATCACGATCCACATCCGCCTGCGGCCCTGGGTGGCGCAGTCATGGCGGAATGGCGCGAAGGGGGTCTGGTGTTTCGTCATGAGCCGCGTCCTCACGCTGAGTCGGGCGAAGTGGCGGGACATCTTCACCCCTGCGCTAAGGTTTCCAAATATGGTCGGGGGGTCAGGCGGCGCGCGTTTGCCGCAAATAGCAGCCGTATACTGTTACCTGCATTTGGCGCTTATGCAGGCGGATTGGATGTGAGTGACCCTGCCATCTCGGGGCTATTTGGTGCCGGTTTCCACGCCTTCATGCTGGGCGAAGAACGAGTCTATGCGATCCCGCGCCACGGAATTGGACGCAACGATGCGCGACCGGCGGCGCGAGGAATTTTGGTTCCCGGCTAGGAGCGAGCAGCGATGTGGACAAGCGTCCATGAGCGGACGAGCGATAAAGCCAGGACCAAAAGGACCGCGTCGTCAGGCCGGGCGGCGAAAGAGGAGCGAGGAAATCCATCCCATGAATATGGCCATCAGGATCGTCGCCAACCCGTAAAAGAATGCCTGGTTGTGGGCGAAATTGTAGAGCCGCCGCTCCAATCCAGTCTGGTCGATGAAAAGCGGCGTGGACTGTGCGCTGATCACAGTGCCGCCCCGGAAAAGAAAGACTTCGACGTTATATTGGCCTCGCTCGACGCCCGCCGGTACCGGTACATGAGCGCGGAACAGCGTATCGCTGAGAAATTCAACGCCCCCCGGCACCTGGGAATAGAGCTTGTTTTGCTCCAGATGGCGCAGCGCCGCCTGGCGGAAGGGTTCGTAATCATGGTGGCTGTGGACGGTGTTCGGCTTCAAACTTTGCAGACCGATCCCGTACCGCGACAGAACGGCGGCTGGAGCAATAGCGGAAAGAGGCCGCGTGCTCGCCAGGAAATAATAGGATGGCATGCCTGACAAGTTGGCGGCGTCGTGGTTGATCCAGATTCCCGCCACCCGGTCTCGCCGTCGCACGGTGATGTCGGTATCGGGACCGCGGACCACCACCACCACATCCTTGGCCCCGTGATTTGTGCTTTGCCCCTCGACCGCTCCGAACACGACTATATCGCTGCCCGTATAGTTAGATGTGATTTCAATCAGGTCTTGGCTCACGCCGGACACAAGCTCCTCAGCCCCGGCTGGCACTGCCATCGACAGAAACGCAAGGAGCAGGACCGGTCGCAGGAAGGGCATGCGCTATAATCCTGCCAGGCTGTAGAAATCCGAGGGCGGTATAACCAGTCCCCACAACAACCGTCCGGCTACGGCCAACACCAGAAGAGCGAGCAGTAGCCTCAACTGCTCGCCCCTCAACTTCGCTCCGGCGCGCACGCCGAACTGGGCACCAATCACGCCGCCCAGCACCAAGATTCCGGCCAAAACGATGTCCACGGCATAATTGTTGGTCGCCTGCAACAGCGTGGTGACGATCGCGACGGCAATGATCTGTACCAACGACGTGCCAATCACCACATTGGTGGGCATGCGGAGCAAATAAATCATCGCCGGGACCAGGATGAAGCCGCCGCCGATGCCCATGACCGCACTCATCGCCGACACCAAGAACCCGATGACCAGGGGTGGAATCACGCTAATGTAAAGGCGGGATTGGCGGAAGCGAGCCTTGAAGGGCAGGCCGTGTATCCAGACATGGTTGACGGGATAGATGCGGGCAGGGGCGTTGCCGCGCGCCTGTGCCTTGAGCGTCTTGAGGCTTTCGTCCAGCATGATCCCGCCAATAATGCCCAGCATCGGCACATAGGTTAGCGAAACGACCAGGTCCATCTGTCCGGCGTGACGCATGATGGCGAATAGCCAAACCCCGGCTACGGTACCTCCCAACCCTCCCAACATCATCACACCCGCCATTTTGAAATCGATGGCGCGTTTCTTCCACTGCGCAATGGCGCCTGAGATGGATGACGCTGTGATATGACTCAAGGTGGTGGCGACGGCGACCCCGGAAGGAATGCCGTAAAACACCAGAAGCGGGGTCAGCAAAAAGCCGCCACCCACGCCGAACAAACCCGAAAGGAATCCAACGCCCAGTCCCATGGCGAGAATGACGATCCATTGGACCGACATGTCCGCGATGGGGAGGTAGATTTCCATGGGCCCCGCCAAGGATGAGTGAGTCGCGAACCCCTCGCGATAGGAGAATGTGCGCGCCCATGCATTATGGGTCAACCGTGCATCGCTTTACGAATTGTCGAAAGATCAGCCGCCGATATCACCCGCGTCGGGCGGAACATTGGCGACGCGACTAAGTGGCTGCGGCTGGAAACTTTGCGCCGCGCGCTCGGCCGTCGCGCGGTCGCGGTCGGATAATTGGATCCTGAGCACCGATCGACGCGCCTCGGAATCGGCATCGCCCTGGGCGGCGGCGATCGAGTACCATTTGTAGGAATCGATCAGGCTCTGCGGCACGCCGTCCCCGCGCTCGTAGAGAACGGCAAGATTGAACTGCGAGTCCGGAAGCCCCAATTGGGCCGCTTTGGTGAACCAGCGTGCCGCCTCGTCCATGTTCGTAGGGCCGGCAGAGCCTTTGGCGTAAGCCATCGCCAGATTGTGCATGGCCTTGCGATTGCCCTGGCCCGCGGCGGCCAAATACCATTTTACGGCGAGCGCGGCGCTAGCATTCACGCCCAGGCCGCGCTCATACATGGTACCCAAACGAAACTGTGCCACCGGCTGGCCCGCCTCGGCAGCTTTTTTCAACCACGGCAGCGCATCACCGGCATCACCCGAGTCGAGATATTTCAGGCCGATGATGGCCTCCGCTGTCACATTGCCGCCATTGGCGGCGACCAGCATCTGATCGACGGATGGCGGCGGAACCGGCGCCGCGGCGCTTTCGGTTGCGGCTTGTGATGCGATTGGCGGTGGCGGCGCCACCTGACGATGGGACACGGAGGTCACCGCGGACGCGTTCGCCATGGTGGCGTGTTTGGGAATGGGCCGGAAAGGGTTATTCGCCTTGATAAAGCGCTGATTCAACATCAGGGCGCCCGCGGCGAGAAACAGGAGGAACAAAGTCACCAGTATCACCAGGTAATTTGGTCTGGATTTGCGCGCCTTTACGGGTCGATTCCAGCCAATAGTGCGAGTGGCCTGCTCCGTCTCAGCTTCGACCGCATCCTCGGCAGAGAGGGGCAGCACACTTTGCAGATAGTCCCGCTCGTTCCCCGGCGATTGCGCCAAGTCATCGGTGATATCCGGGGGCACGCCGAATTGATCGGCGAAATCGTCCTGATCGATATTGTCGGGCACGGCATGGGCAAGTGGCTCGGCCGTGGGATGATATTCTGCTCGGAGCGCGTTATCTCCCCAATGGTCCTCCAGCGCCGGTGCCGGTAATTCGGACCCCGACAGCACGAAAGATTCTTCATGCGGCGCCTCTTCGGGAATGCGTGCCAGGCCGGCCTTCAAATCCGCCAGCATGCTGGTATGGCTCTGCTCCAATAGCTCCAATCTTAGCGCGATTTGGTGGAACGCGTTTGGCAGACCGGCGTGAGGATCAGGCTCCGCCAGCACCTCGCGGATGGCCGACAAATCTTGCTCGATCGCCATCAGCCTGTGAGCCACCGCCAGACCGGGTCCTTCCAATTCCTCCACGCGCTTCTCGATCGCGGCCAGCGAGGCCTGTAGCGCCAGGCTGTTCCGCCTGACGTCGGCGAGGTTCCCGCCATACGCTTCAAACTGAGATTCGATCTCTTCCTGAACCTGCTCGACCGTCAGATGATGCGCGTCTTCCATTTGCGCGAGATGAGCCTTGAGCGCTTGGGCGGCCGCCTCGGCATCGGCGCGCGCCTGCACAAGCCTCAACGCCAACTGCTCCAGATTGCGGGCCAGCGACGCGACCTGGCCGCATGACTGAGCGGTGGCTTGGCCGAACTGATCGGCCAGACGCGACAGCCCCTGGTGCAGGCCCTTGACTGCCTCTTTCATCCCGTCGTGCAGTGCTACGTGCTCCAGCTTTCGCAGGCGCTCATCCAGCCCCGTCATGTGGCGGCCGAGTTGATCGAATGCCTGTGCCCGTTCATGCCTGGCACTGATGACTTTGCCGGTCGCCAGGCTCATTGTTCGATTGCTTTCAGACTGGCTGCGCGCAGCATCGTCGAACCCGCTGCCAACGCTGCGCAATTGTTCCTCGATGCGGCGATAAGTCTGCGAAGCATCGGCCTCGGCCTGCGACAGACGGGCCAGCATGTCCTCGGTATCGCTGTGTTTCGCGCCGGAGACGATGTCCGAATCTTGTTCGCCAAGGCTCGCCGGGACCGCGCCTTCGCCCAGCTCGGCGATGATCCGCCGGGTCAGCCATTCCCCTACCGACAAGCCTTCGCGCCGCGCGGCGGCCCGGGCGGCCTCCCGGGCTTCGGGCGGTATGCCGGCCACATTCCAAGGCAATTCTGCGCGCATCTCGAACGATTGGCCCAAATGGCCCCAAGCCACGGTAACTGCGACGAGATATAGTGTAAAGGAACGTTCGCAGTTCAATACGCTGTATACCCGGCGCCGGGTCAGTCATGCACAGATAGTTCACCGATGGTCCGCATTCTAGGGCAGGCCAGTTTCGCCGCCGGGCAGATGCTGCGCGGGCCGGGCCCCGGTGCCATCCTCCTTGGCCTTGGTCGAGTTCGAATTGTTTGCCACATCATTTATGGAATCACCCGCGGCCTTGGGCTTTAACCCCAGGTCGCTGGCGAACAATTCGGCTACATAGACCGTGTCGCCATTGACGGCTGCCCCCACGCCGGTCCGGTCATAGACCGGATAGGCCAAATTTTCACGATGCGGATCGCTCTTGACCCATTCGTCCAAAAAGCGCTGGGCAAAAACCTCGACATCCACGCCGCTGGCCTTGAGGTAATGCTGGGCGGCAAGATTTTCGCCTAAAAGGCCCTGCCATGTCGCGTCGTCGGCCATCAGAAGTGACGCCGAGGTGTCGCCGTTGGGGGCGGTATGGGCGAGATAATTCTTTTCCGCCATGTCGCGAGCCCTGGTCTCAGCGATCTTAGTGAGCTCCGGGTCGATGGCGAGCGCCTTGGCGCCCGGATCGAGCTTGAGCCGCTCTTCTTCCACCAAAGCGGCAATGCGCCGAGCAAGCGCCGGCATTTGGGTCCACGGATCGGGCGGCGGAGGGGGCGCCGGACTTACGCTGGCGCAACCGGCCAATGTGAAGCTCAGACAGGCAAGGGAAAGAAATCGCCGCATCCGCTCAGTGGAGAATCTCAAAGAGGCCTGCAGCGCCCATGCCACCGCCAATGCACATTGTGGCCACACCATACTTCGCTTTGCGGCGCCGGCCTTCCAGCAAGAGGTGGCCCACCATGCGCGCGCCCGACATGCCGTAGGGATGGCCGATCGAAATTGCGCCACCATTGACGTTGAGCTTGTCATGGGCAATCCCAAGTGTGTCGGCACAGTAAAGTACCTGGCAGGCGAACGCTTCGTTCAACTCCCAAAGATCGATATCAGCCACGCTGAGCTTGTGGCGATTGAGCAGCCTCGGCACAGCCAGCACTGGTCCGATGCCCATTTCCTCCGGCTCGACGCCCGCCACAGCAAAGCCCTTGAAAATACCCAGCGGCTTGAGGTTCTTTTTCGCTGCCATATCCTCACTCATTACCACCGAAGCTGAGGCGCCGTCGGCGAATTGTGAAGCATTACCGGCGGTAATGTATTTGCCTTGGGCGATCTTTTGACCGCCCATATGTACGGGCTTGAGCGCCGCCAAGCCCTCGAGTGTCGTGTCCGGACGGTTGCATTCGTCGCGGCTGACCGTCACTTCCACCATGCTCTCGGCGCCGCTGGCCTTATCGATATGCTTCATTTTGGTAGTGAGTGGCACGATCTCATCGTCGAATTTTCCTGCCGCTTGGGCAGCCGCGGTGCGCTTCTGGCTTTCAAGCGAATATTGATCGGCGCGCTCGCGGCTGATGCCGTACCGTTCCGCCACGATTTCTGCAGTCTCGATCATGGTCATCCAAAGCGCGGGCTTCACTTGAAGGAGATGTTCCTCGGTGAAATGATTGAGATTGATGCCGCCCATCTGCACCAGCGAGATGGACTCCACGCCGGAACCCACTGCGGTGTCGGTGCCGCCCATCATGATCTGCTGCGCCGCCATCGCCGCCGCCTGCAGGCCCGAGGAGCAATAGCGGTTGATCGTGACACCCGCTGTGGAGACAGGACAGCCCGCCCAGATTGCGGATTCGCGCGCGATATTGTTGCCGGTAGCGCCCTCGGGAAAGCCGCAGCCCATGAAGACGTCCTCGATTTCGCCCGCGTCGATTCCTGCCTTTGCAATGGCATGTTTGACAGCATGGCCGCCCATCACAGCACCGTGTGTCTGGTTGAAGCCCCCGCGCACCGATTTAGCGAGACCCGTGCGCGCGGTGGAAACAATTACGGCCTGTCTCATGCGGTGCTCCCAGAGCTTCGCGTGCGTCTTTCGGCGAAACTAGCGCGGCAACTGTTCGGCCGCCAGCGTGGGGTAGAGAAAGGTGAAAGTGATACTGGCAGCCAGTGCCACCACGCTCGTCCCAATGCCGACATAGAAAGGAAGCGACAAAAATGCCACGGCGCCGTCCGCCAGCGTCATCGCGGCGAAGCCGAGACCCCAAACAAGGGAGATCAACTGATTGACGCGCAGGAAAGCCTGCAGCGGCCAGTGCGGATGCAGGTGGGACACGCGGCTGGCATATTGCAAAGAAAAAGGCTTACCACGGAAAATTGAAACAAAGATCGCCAAGCACAGCACCCCGTCCACGACGGTGCGCACTACAGCAAGGGAAAGCTCAGGGAGAAAAAAGCCGCGGATCAGCGCAAGCAGCCCGAACAGGGCAAGGCTGACGCCGTCCAAAAGACGCAAACTGGGACTCTCGACGAAATCGCGGATCGTGACGACGAAGGACGCCGCGAATGCCAACCACAGGGCGAGGTCGGCGGATAGCCGCGAAAGAAGTGCAAACAGGATGAAAGGAGAAAAGCCGAAGAGAAGTGTCATGCTTCAGCCCGGATTGGCTTCGGCTCTTGAAGGAAAAAGGGCGGGACGTCTGCAAATGTCCCGCCCTTGGCTTTATTTCGCCGGCGCCGCCGCGGCGGTCGCCTCGGGTGGATTCTTTTTGATCTTGGCGTAGTCCGCCCACAAGCGCGTGATGCGCGCGGTGGCGGGACCGCCACCCTGCACCTGGCCGAAGGCCGCGATGGCTTCGTCATACTTGCCCTGCGCGACCAGCGACTGGCCAAGAACCATCGGCGGCTCGCTGGGGTCGGTCGCGCCGCCCTTGCTCATGGCAAGCTTCGCGGCGTCCTCGGCCTCCGGATACATTCCGTAACCGTAGAGAGCTTCCGCCAGCTTCGCATTGTACTGGCCATTCTGCTTCTGGCCGGCCGCAATCTGCTGAGGCATGGACTTCTTGTCGGCCTCGGCGCGGGCGGTGGGGTCGGGATAGCCGCTGCCGCCATGCTGCTGGGCTACCAGCGCGTCGCCGAAGAAGGTGGCGTGGCTGGCGGTCTGGCCGAACATATTGGCGTCCTGTGCCGAAGCGGTGGCGCCTACCGCGAACAGGAGGCGGCCCAGCCAAATGATGTCCAGGTCGCGGATGCCTTTGGACGTGATCGCCACGTCGATCATCTGCGTCCAGTCTTTCGGGTCGTTGTAATTGGCGACCAGCTGTTCGAGGGTCTTTTCGGCACCCGCTTCGTCCTTCTGCGCCACCTGGATGTCGAGCAGATTCTGCAGCGTGTCGCGCGAAGGCCTCTTGCCCGCGGCGGTATCCGCATCGATCTGCTTCTGGATCAGTGCTTGCGCGCCGGCGAAATCCTTGGCGTTGAAATAGGCCACCGTAATGGCGTTGATCACGGTTGGATCGGTGGGATTGAGCGCCTGCAATTGCTTGGCGTAGTTCACGGCCTTGTCGGTGTGTTTCTGGGAGTTGGCCAGGATCAGCGCCAGGCGAAGCATGTCGGCCTTGTCTTCAGCCGGCAGCGCCGGCGAGTCCACGGCGGCTTCGGCATCCTGGTCGGCAGCCGCCATATTGCTGGCCTTGGCTTGGATATTGAGGTCAATCTTGTTGATCCAGTAGTCATCTTCAGGGGTACGGCCGTCGACGGCGCGCGCCTTGGCGATATCAGCCGTTGCGGTCGCACTGTCGCCGGCGTTCATGGCCTTCTGGGCGTCCGCCAAGGCATTTTGAACGCCCCTGGTCAGATGTGGGGCGGCGGCCTGCGCCGGGAAAGCCAGCAGCGCCATCGGCGCGGCGGCGAGAAGGGCAGCGGCAAGAGGACCGCGAAACTGTTTGCTTGTCATCTAAGAACTTCCTTTTCATTGGCGGCAGGGTGGGGGCCGCGCCTAAACGCCCCTCGGACTTGCAGAAGTATGGGGTTATTGCAACCTTAATGTGGCCTATCTCTGTTTCCAATGGGGCGCCCGGCCGCATCAAAGGGCCTTTCGCAGCCTTTGCTGCAACGCAGCGTAAATAGCTTCTTTACCATACGGATGCGAGAGTCCAAGGGCTTGGACACGGCCCAGATTGCGTATGCAGGTTTCCCCACTTTTCCGCTTGGATGGTTGCGTTGCTTTTGTGTCCGCGGCGCGAAGGCATCTGGGCCAGCCGATGGCACGTGCCCTCGCCGGGGCGCGCGCGCATGTGATCATCAATGGCCGCGACGATGCCAAGCTCGAGCAATTCGAAAAAGAGCTCAGATCTGAGAATTCTGTCTCGCGCGCCGCGTTCGATGTCGCCGACATCAAAGCCGCGCGCGCGTTCTTCGGTGGGTTAAGGCGACTGGACATCTTGCTGCTGCAACTCACCTGCCATCTTGCGGCTGAGTTGGGACCGGAACGAATCCGAGTCAACGCCTTGGTGCCGGGGCCGTTCCCCGCCAACGCGGAAGACATATTCGCCGCGCGGTTGGCCTCCCGGACCTTGCTGGGTCGCTTGGGACATCCGGAGGAAATCGGTGGCCCCCTTCTGTTCCTGGCCTCCTCAGCGTTCAGTCATGTGACGGGCGCCGCCCTCAACATTGATGGTGTCCGGACCGCTTGGTGATAAAAGCGTGCGCATGGCGTTTCTTTCTTCCTTCCGCATCGGGCAGCAGACGGTCTACCCCGAGGAACTGTGTGAAAGGCTTGCGGGGTTTGATCTGCTGCGAGAAGTCGGGGACGGTGCGCTGAAAAACCTCCTGGCCGAAGCCAACTGGTTCGGGCTTCCCGGCGGCACGATGCTCGATCGCCATGGCGAAAATGATTCCGCCTTGTTTCTGGTCGTGACTGGCTCGCTGGGTGTCTTCGTGTCCGACGCCCAAGGCCAGCGCCGCATGGTGGCGCTGGTTCCGGCCGGCGAAACGGTGGGAGAGATGTCACTGATCGCTCGGGACCACCAGCACACCGCCCAGCTTGTTGCGCTGCGCGACAGCGAGCTTCTGCGCGTGAGCCCGGAAGGGTTCGAGGCTCTGATTGCGCGTCACCCCAAAGTGATGATGAATCTGATGCGTGTCCTGGTGAAGCGGCTGGCGGCCACCACCCGCAGCAGCGGCCAGCGCTCACGGCCTAAAAGCTTCGCCATCGTGCCGCTACAGGAAAATTTGGAGGCCGCGCCCGTCGCCCATCGCCTCGCTAACGCGCTTTGCGAAATGGGAAGTCGTGCCGTGGTATTGGATAACCAGGCAAGCGAACAGAGCGCGGAATGGTTCAACGCCTTTGAGGCCGCGCACGATGTGGTTTTCTATCGCGGCGATGGACCGGACAGCGCTTGGACGCACCAATGCCTGCGCCAGGCTGACCGTATCTTTCTTCTGGCCCGCTCGGACCAGCCGCTGCCGCTGCGCCCACTGGACCTTCCGGCCTTCAAGGAGCGTGCCTCGGGTCTTCCGGAGTTGCTGCTGCTGCATGCAGCCGGCGCACGCGCCGGCCTGCCCGAACATTTTTCGCTTCGTACCGGTATCTTCGAATCCCATCATCATATTCGCGCCGGCAGTAAAGCCGATGTTGGGCGACTGGCACGCTTCGTCGCCGGGCGCGCGGTAGGGCTGGTGCTGGCGGGTGGCGGCGCGCGAGGCTTTGCCCATATCGGCATCATCAAGGCCCTGATGGAAGCCGATGTCCCCTTCGACCATCTGGGTGGCACCTCGATGGGCGCGATCATCGCCGCCGGTGTTGCCCATGAATGGGGCGTCGAGGAGCTGACCGAGCGCATGCGCGACGTGTTCGTCTCCCGCGATCCGCTCAACGATTTGACGTTGCCGCTGATCGCGCTGGTGAAGGGTAAGAAGGCCTCGACCATGCTACGGGCCAATTTCGGCGATGTCCGCATAGAGGAGCTGCCCAAGCCTTTCTTCTGCGTGTCGTCCGATCTCACTACCGGCCGCATCCACGAGCATCGCACGGGCACGTTATGGCGGGCTTTGCGCGCTTCGGCCGCGCTGCCGGGGATTTTACCTCCGGTCACATATCACGGCCATCTTCTGGTGGATGGCGGCGTGATGAACAATCTTCCTGTGGACGTGATGCGCGAGCATTCCATGGGGGCGGGACCCATTATCGCTTGCGACATCACCGGCGAACTGGATTTGCAGGCGAGCGACGAACGTTATGGCGAACGACCCTGGTGGTGGCTTATCGGCCAGCGTATGCGGGGCAATCCGTCGATTATCTCCATTCTGATGCGCTCAGGCACGGTGGGCTCGGAAGCGCAACGCCGCATCGTGCGCGAACAGGCCGATTACCTCATCGAGCCGCCCATGCCCGATATCGGCTTGCGCGACTGGAAAAAATTCGACCAGGCGATCAAGGAAGGTTACGAGTCAGCCCGCGCCACGATTGAGAAAAATGGTGTGCCTTTGACAAGCGTGTGGAGCGATGGCCCAGCGCTCGCGATTCCTCAGCGCGCCGGATCTTTTGGCCGCTGAGGTCGCCCACATGCTCACGCGCCTTCGCACGCTTCGACTTATTGGCCAAGATGCACCGGCGCCGATTGAATGTGCGTCAGATCGAGGTTGCGCCACCATCCGGCGTCAGAATGCGATCGTGTAAAAGATCGTAGCGGCTACCATCGGACGCGGTGAGTATCATGGACGTGACTGTGACCCGGCCTCCGTGCGTGTCTGCCCCCACGTCCAGCCGACCACTGGCCTTACTGCCGGAAAGGCGCACTTCGTAATCGCTATGGCTGCCGAGGCCCGGAATGTATGAGAAGGCGTTGCCTTCCATGCCCACCACGCGAATATCGTCACCCAGCAACCGGTGCGCCAGTCCGTCATGGTTGATCAGTTCGGAGACCGTGCGCAACACGGGATTGTGGTGGAAGCCTTGCCACAGGAACCACGCACCATACCCGCCCGCCAGAAGCACCGGCAGGAACAGGAAGGCGATGATTACCAGGCAGCCCCAAAAGCAGCCATGGGAACGGGGTGGGGCAACATCTATCCGGGTCACGCGTTGAAGAGAGCTTGGCTTGGGGCCAAGCGTCAAGGCACAATGGCCGCGCGCAAATCAGGGCGGGACATGCCGATTGATTATGACGACATGATGCAAAGCGGCGCCACCGGGTTGGAAGCGCGCTATGACGAGAAGGACGTGATGCTCTACGCCCTGGGTGTGGGCTTCATGCGCGACCCCCTGGACGAAAAAGAATTACCCTTCGCCTATGAGGGCCACGGGCTCAAAGTGGTGCCGACATTTGCCAGCGTGATCAATCGCGGCGAAGCGCCCCCCGAACGCCAGCGCATGCCGAAAAAATCCTCGATCAATTTCATGATGGTGGTGGATGGTGAACGCCGCATCACTTTTCACAAGCCGCTCGGGCCCAGGGCCGAAGTGGTGGCCGACGAGCGGATGGTAGAGGTTCTCGACAAGGGGGAGGGGCGCGGCGCAGTTCTGGTGCAGGAACGCGTCGTGCGCGACAAGGCAAGCGGGGAAAAGCTTTTCACCATTGTGTCATCGATTTTCGCGCGAGGCGATGGGGGCTTTGGCGGACCCGAGCGGGGCGGACCGGGGCTTCACACTTTGCCCGCGCGCGCGCCCGATCTCGTCAAGGAATGCGATACCAGGCCCGATCAGGCGTTCCTCTATGCCTTGTCCGGCGACCGCAATCCGCTCCACCGCGATCCCGCTATTGCCAAGGCCGCAGGTTTTACCCGCCCGATCCTGCATGGGCTTTGCTCTTATGGCACGGCTTGCCGGGCGATCCTGTCCACGGTGGCGAGCTACAAACCCGAGCGCGTCCGCCAATTCGATGTGCGCTTTTCCAAACCGGTCTTCCCGGGCGAGACACTGGCGATCGAGATCTGGGCCGACGGGGGAACGATTTCCTTTCGCGCCGGAGTAAAGGAGCGGCCGGGCACGGTCGTGTTGAATAATGGCCTCTGCCTTCTCGGAGACTGATCCCATCGCCGACGCCGAGGCCATGATCGCGAGCGGACAGGCGGACGAGGCGGCAAAGGTTTTGCGCGCCCGCCTGGCCGCCGGCCGCGGCGGCCTGCTCGCGCGTCTCACGCTGGTGAAGGCTCTGCTCGCTGCGGATGAGAGGCAGGATGCCCTCTTGGAAGCGCGAGAGATCGCCGCACTCAATCCCGGCGTCGCTCCGGCCGCGCTTGCGCTGGGCGAATCCCTTTTGGCGATGGCATCGCTTCCGGCCGCGATTGCGGAATTGCAGCGCGCCTCGCGACTCGACCCCGCGCTCGAGCGGGCGCGACTTCTCACGGGCCTGGCCTGGCTCGAGGCCGGCGAGGCCGCCAACGCAATTGGCATTTTCGAAATGTTTGAACCGTCGGCAGAGCTCGAGACGTTAATCGCCCGAGCGCGGGCCGTCGCCGCCGCTCCCCGCTCGGACCCGGGCTATGTGCGGCATCTCTTCGATCAATTCTCCGCGGATTACGACAATCGGATGCTGGGCCAGCTCGATTATGCTGCACCTCAGATCCTGAAGGACCTTGCCGATCTGGTGATGCCGGGGCGCGCTCGCCTCTCCGTGCTGGATTTGGGCTGCGGCACGGGATTGGCGGGTGCGATGTTCAAGTCCCGCGCCGCGCGGCTGGACGGCATCGATCTCTCGCCGGCGATGATCGAGAAAGCCCGCGCCCGGGGCATTTATAATTCGCTTGCGGTGGCCGATATCGAAAGCGGGCTCACCGGCCGTTACGATCTTATCCTCGCTGCCGATACACTGGTTTATCTGGGCGATCTCGGTCCCGTGTTCGCCGTCGCGGCGGAGCTTTTGTCGGCGGGCGGATTTTTTCTCTTCACCGCAGAGGCCAAGGAGAATCCGGGATTCGAACTCGGACCCAAGCGGCGCTGGCGCCACAGCGAGGCCTATTTGCGCGCCGCAGCAATGGCGGCAGGGCTGTCCGTTGCTGGCCTCGTTACGGCATCGCCGCGCACCGAATCCCATCAGCCTGTTGCGGGATTTGCCGTGGCGCTCGCCCGCTGAAGTTCCTTTAACATTCGGCACAATTTGCTGGTTGGCGCGTTTCGTCTCCCGGATGGTTGTTGAGCAAGCTCTTGGTTCCGCAAACCGTGGGGCCATCTATTTCCGCGTGCTACCGCTCTGGAGAATGATCGCGGTGGCCGCTACGCTCATCAGTTCTGGCGCAGTTGCGGTGCGGGGTTTTGACGACAGTGGTTTTCGCCTCGCGACTGAATTGGCGTGGCGTTTCGCCATCTTGGTATATTTCGCCGCAATCGTTGCTGGGCCTGTAACACGGCTCATCCCGAGTCTGCGGCTTCAACGGTTGATCCCGGAACGGCGACAGTTGCTTTGGGGTTTCTGCGCCAGTTTCGGCGTATTCCTCGCAAGTCTTCTGGTGAGTCCACCTGCATTCGGTCATGAAGGCCTTAGCTTAGGCACGGCCATATTCGCGCTGTTCGCGGCAGGGCTTACGATGGTGATCTCCTATGCGGCTTCGCCCCAACTCAGTCTGGAAGAGCGCTCGCGCCGCACCATCCTGGGGGTTGGCCTATCCTATTTCTGGTTCGCCTACACCGTGAACGGCCTGACACATCTTTTCACTCCTTTTAGCCCTGACGCCTTTTATGGTGTCAGCTTGGCGCTGATGGTCGGCGCGCTTCTGCTGCGTTTCGCCGACCATTTTTGGCGCGAGAGTGCGCGTCCGCGGTGACGTAGCCCAAACCCTGCGATTGTTCGAGTGGCGCTGTTTTCGTGCCGACTCGGGACACTGGTTACACCTCGAAAATTATGCTTCACTTTCCTCATGTCGCGGGTGGTTTCAGAGCAAAAAGGGGGAAAAATGCATTTCCGGTTTGGATTGGCGCTCGCCTTTTTGATCGGAGGGGCGGTACCGGCATTGGCGCAAGCCGAATGTCAGTCTCCTGTCGCCCCTGCGGCGCCTGATGGGCGAACCTCGAGTCAGGCGGAGATGATGGCTGCCGCTGGTGACGCCAGGAATTTCATCGCCCAGTCGGACGTCTATCAGCAATGCCTGGTGGATTACATCAAGGCGCAGAAGGATCTGGCGGCTAAGGACAAGACGCCTTTCGACAAGTCCATCGAAGCCGATGCCACGAAGAAGATTAACGAGAACCAGGCCGACAAGGTGAAGGTGGGCGCCGATATCAATGCCGCCATCGCGGCCTTCAAGTCGAGCCACCCCAATTAGCCGTTAGCCCCGCTTTTCATTGGCGCGCGCGAATCATCTATCATCGCTACCCATGAGCGAGGCGGCGTTGGCGGTGGCGAAACTAGGGCGAAAGCCTCGCCAACCTCATGTCTCCAAAGCGCAGTCGCGTTCCAAAATCCTGGAAGCCGCCCGTCATGTTGCGGCTCGCGACGGTGCTCGTGAACTGTCTTTGCGCGCAGTAGCGGCGGAAGCAGGCTTCGCGCCGGCGGCACTTTACGGTTATTTTCGCAGCAAGGACGAGCTTCTTCTGGCTCTTGCGGCTGACGATCTCACGCATTTGGCTCGCTCCATGCGGGAAGCTGGTGGCCTGAAGGCCGCGGCCACCAGGGCGCTCGCGCTTTTGGGCGATACAGAGACCATGGCTGCGGTCTCGCAAGCCTTGCCGCGTCAAGGCGGCAGCGGCGATGCCGAACGGCTGTTCAATGGCCGCATGATCGCAGCGCTACGAGCCCTTTCTGAAGTGAGTGGGTTACCCTCCGACAACAGGCAAAATCAGTGCGATGTAGTGCTGGTGGCAGCCGCTCTAACGGGATTGGCACTGTTGCAGCGGTCGGGTCGGCTGGGCGCCTTGGGCTTTCAGCCCGGAGAAATTCTTGCGCGACTGGAAAGCCGATTCGCGCATTCCTAAGTCAGCGCCACTCAATTGGCCCAGCTCATCACCGCTTCGCCAAGAAAATACAGTCCCAGAATCCCGAACAGCAGGGAGGCGACATAATGAATCGCTTTCATGGGAAGGCGCGCGGCAAATGCATTGCCCAAGAACACGACGGGGATATTGGCGGCCAGCATGCCCGCGGTGGTCCCCGCAACAATGGCGGTGAGATTGGAATACCCGGCAGCAAGCGCCATGGTCGCGATCTGCGTCTTGTCTCCGATCTCTGCGATGAAGAACGCGATAAGCGTGGTAAGGAAAGCGCCTCGGCCCGCCGGTTCAGCATCGGAGTCGAGCTTATCGGGTATTAAGGTCCAAGCCGCCATCGCGAGCATGCTGATGCCGACCGAGGCATTGAGGATGGCTGGCGTGAGATATCTGCCAACCCAAATGCCAATCAGTCCCGCCAAGGCGTGGTTGGCAATAGTCGCCAGGAAGATGCCCGCCACAATCAGCCAGGGCTTACGAAACTGGGTAGACAGCACCAGCGACAAGAGTTGGGTGCGGTCGCCCATCTCGGCGATTGCAATTGTCGAAAACGCAATGAGGAAGACGTCCATGGCTGTTCCAGGCCGAGCTACGAGACAACGGATCACATTCCGGTGGTCAGCCGCGCCGGAACGAGCCGTTGGTCTCGCCATGCCCGAAAGAGCCCTGCGCGCCATGACGTCGCCGCCAAGCATGTTGACGCGCAGCCCGGTCGAACGCCGGGCGGCTACTCCCCAATAGAAATCTTAGGTATCACGACGCCAGCCGCTTCGCCAAGCCAGCATGCTGTTGGAGAAAAAGAACCCCGCCCGAAGGCGGGGTTCGTTCAAAGTGTCTGGTCCTGGCATCAAGCCGAAGACCTCGCACGGGATTTCTCCCGTTGTTCAATAGATTAAATTGTCAGCTGCGGTCCGTTTCAAGGCCCGTTGGCCCCTTCCAGAAGGGGCCGGTCATTTATCGCCGGTGGCGTAGCTTCCATGCGGAACCTCCTACTGGGGTTAAACCCGCGGGCGGAGCTTTCACGTCGATCATGGATTCTCGAAGGCGTGTACCGGTCCGTTCCAACAGACCATCGCGATGGCGGTCCGCTAAGGACTCCGCGCCACGCACGACACCCGAGAAATACCTCACAATCCGGCGGCAGAATGTCCGTCCGCAGAAAAATTAAACGCCTGCTTATGAGCGGCGTCAACGCATAATTCGCGCGTCGGTGGTGGAGAAAAACTCCTGTTGGTGCGTTAGCTGCGGACTCACGAATTATTACTTCGGCGCGGTCTTACAAGTTCAGGGATTCGATGACCGCAGGATGCGTGATTTTTCCCGCCCGCACATTCAAGCCCTTGGCGAAGCCCGGATCCGCTGCCAACGCCGCATCCACACCCAAATTGGCCAAGGCATAGACGTAGGGTGCAGTCGCGGCACCCAAGGCATAGGTCGAAGTGAGGGGCGCGGCGCCTGGCATATTGGCCACGCAATAATGGATGATATCGTCCACAACAAAAGTTGGGTCGGCGTGGGTAGTGGGTCGGCTGGTTTCGAAACAACCGCCTTGGTCGATCGCAACATCTACCAACACCGAACCTTTGCGCATGCGCTTGAGGTCCTCGCGCTTGATCAGCTTGGGCGCGGAAGCTCCCGGCAACAGCACACAGCCGATCACCAGATCGGCACCGGTGATAGCTTCGCTGATGGCATGATGGGTGGAGAAGACGGTTTTAAGGCGGCCGTCGAATTGTTCGTCCAACTGCTCGAGCCTAGCTGGAGAAATATCGAACAAGGTAACGTCGGCGCGCATGCCCACTGCCATCTCGGCCGCATGTTCGCCCGACACGCCGCCGCCCAAGATCACTACTTTGGCCGGCGGCACTCCGGGTACGCCCCCGATCAGCATTCCCCTTCCGCCGGCCGGCTTGAGCAGAAGCGACGCGCCCACCTGTGTGGCCATGCGGCCCGCCACCTGACTCATGGGCGCGAGCAGCGGCAAGCGGCCCTTGCCATCGGTGATGGTCTCGTAGGCAATCGCGGTTGCGCCCGATTTCATCAGGCCCTTGGCCTGTTCGGGATCGGGCGCAAGATGAAGATAGGTGAAAAGAATGTGATGCGGCTTCAGCCGCGCGATCTCGACCGGCTGCGGCTCTTTGACCTTCACGATTATTTCGGCGGCTTCGAACACTTTGTCGGCATTGGGCAGAATTTCTGCGCCTGCCTGGCGATAAGCGTCGTCCGTAAGGCCCAAGCCTTGGCCCGCGCCGCTTTCAACAAAGACCTTGTGGCCATAGACACTCAATTGGTGCACCACCGGCGGTACAAGGCCGACGCGGAATTCCAGGGTCTTGATCTCTTTAGGGACACCAATCTTCATGATCCACTCCTGGTCCTTGAACGCGCGGGGGCTGGTAGCTCATTCCGGCCCGCGAGACTAGACCCAAAAAGCATGTTAGACCCGATATGCAGGCGGTGCGGGGCATTATGGCAAGCGGTTTGAAGGCGAATTCCCTTTCGTTTTTCGAATCGCTGGTGATGGGGGTCGCGGGCAGCGCTCCCGGCTATACCATCGCTGTGACCACGGCGGTGCTTTTGGCCAGTGCGGGCCCGTTGGCGCCTGGAGCCCTGGTAATTTTCGCCATTCCGATGCTGGGCATCGCCTTTGCCTACCGTGCGCTCAACCGGCAAAACGTAAGCGCTGGCGCCGCCTATCAATGGACCACCGCAGTCCTGGGAAAATTCCTGGGCTTTTTTTCGGGCTGGGCGCTTCTGATCGCGGCTCTGGTGTTCATGGTGACGGGCAGCATTCCCGCGGCCACCGCCAGTCTAAATTTCATCGATCCCGCGCTCACCGGGAACGTAATCGTTACCGCCCTGGTGGCGAGCTTCTGGTTCGTGGTGGTCGCGCTGGTGTTGATCATGGGAATCGAGATCACCAGCAAGGTCCAGTTGGTGATGACTGGCGTCGAGCTTCTCATCCTCACTTTCCTGATGATCGCCGCCTTCGCCCACGTCGCGCATGCGGGCGCGATGAACCCGTTTTCCTGGTCCTGGTTCGGGCTCGGCTATACGCGCCAGGGTTTCGCCGACAGCGCACTGATTGCGGTGTTCTTTTATTGGGGCTGGGACGTTACAGCCAATCTCGGCGAGGAAACCGTCAATCCGGAGAACAACGCCGGCAATGGCGGTTTCTCCAGCGTGATCGTCACCATCTTCTATTATCTGGGGTTCATGATCGCGGCGCTGTTTCTGTTTTCGCTGAGGGATGCGGCGCATCTGACCGACAATATTGTCTATAATATCGCGGTGGCTTCGGGATTGGGGCGGCAGGGCGGATTGGCAGCTTCGCTGGCGGTGATCCTTTCTTCCATTGCGACGCTCGAAACCACCATGCTCCAATTCTCTCGTACCCTGTTTGCGATGGGCCGTGATGGCGCAATGCCGCATGTATTCGGCCAAGTCTCGCCCAAGACGCAAAGCCCGGCCCGGGCCATGTACCTTCTGATTGGAATCGGCCTTGTTCTGCTCTGGGCTTCGAGCCTGATGCCCAGCGTCAGCGCCATCATTACGGCGTCGGTCAATGCGGTGGCGATTCAGGTCGCTTATTATTATGGGTTGGCGGGCCTGGTGGCGGCCTGGAGTTTTCGCGGACGAAGTGGGCTCAACTGGCTGACACTCTGTCTATTCCCGGGATTGAGCGGT
>Ga0126381_100000426_pt1 | contig 46243 bp, 29 predicted proteins | sample PanSoiMetPlot_28_FD_96465 | JGI IMG/M metagenome (GOLD analysis project Ga0126381, IMG submission 96465) | Tropical forest soil microbial communities from Panama - MetaG Plot_28 | ecosystem: Environmental > Terrestrial > Soil > Tropical forest > Bulk soil | place: Panama | collected 2016-02-17 | reverse complement strand
ATGCCAAAGGGTTGGCTTTTGTGTCCGACAAATCAAGAGTGCCGGGCATCATGCGAAATCCGTCGTGGTCGGCGGACGGCAAGACGGTGGTGTACCAGAAGACGATTGACGCCAAGGCGCCGGAAATGTTCCCAGCTTTCAGCCGCGATTCCGGATTTTTGCTCTATCGCACCGGCAATTTCCCCGCTTGGTCGCCGGCGGGCGACCGCTTCGTGACGACGATGGGCTCGAAACTTCAAATATTCGATGCCAAAGGCGAGAACGGCCGAACGATTTACAACGGCACGGATGGTCAGCTAACGTTTCCGGCCTGGTCGCCGGATGGGAAAACGATCGTGTTCGGGTTCGGCTCCTACTTTACAGGTCATGCCAAGCCCGCCGCAATCGAGATGGTCAATGCAGATGGCACTGGACTCCGGAAACTGACCGAGGGGCCGGGAAATGCCGGTTTTCCTAGCTGGTCGCCGGACGGGAGACGGATTGTATATCGGGTGGCAGGATCGGAGCAGGGCTTACGTATTCTGAACCTGGAAGACGGCAAAGTCGTCACACTCACCAAAGAATATGACAACTTTCCGGCTTGGTCGCCGAAAGGGGATGTGATCGAGTTTACGAGCTTCCGCGACGGCGATTTCGAGATTTACACTGTCAAGCCTGACGGCTCCGGCGTTCGGCAGCTGACACACACGAAAGGCAACGACGCGCACGGGATATGGTCGGCAGACGGCGAGTGGATTGTGTTCAGCAGTTCCCGTATGGGGTGGAAGGACGAGGCGATGGTGAGCGACTACAGCCCGCAGCCCTACGGCGAACTGTTCGCGATGCGTGCGGATGGAAGCGGAGTGCGGCAGTTGACCGATAATCAATGGGAAGACGCGCTTCCCGCCTTTCAGCCGAAATCGAAGTGACCTGAGTGGCCGGACGTAAACCAAGGGCAGTTAACTCTTGCCTCGTCGCCAAGGAGCGAGTGATCGCCCCGATCGGCGCGTTTTGGACGGCAGGTAGCCCCTATGCCGTTGATCGCGGGCTGTCATCGGCGGGCACTTCTCTTGGTCGGGCGTTTTACGGCCGAGTGACTATCCTGGCTTACGCGGACAGTAACGACTTCTCGGTCCTAATCCGGAGCTTCTTACGAGTTGCCGACCACCTACCCGAAAATACTACATTCCTGATCCGGATTCCCGCGCTCGGAAGACTCTGCAGCTTGATTCGGATCCCTGTCTCCGCTGGAAGCTTTGCCCGTCGTCACTCGGTCTCATCGGAAACACGCTGGAGAAGCGCGGGCGAGCAGATCCGAAGCCATTCCGGCCGGCTGGCGCCCGCGATACAGCGTTTTTCGGATCTGAGGCCGGAGGCAGTCAGTCTTTTGGGTTCCCCACAGGAAACACCCTTCGCGCGACGCAGATGATCGCGGCGGTCTGGTCCAGCGGGAGGATTTGAAAGGCATTCCCGCCATCAACGATCACGAAGAAGCTTTGACCGGTGCGACCTGGCGGAGCAACGTCGGGCTCGTAGTGACCCGTGCAATCGGAGTTCACGGTATAGGTGCCTGTTGAGGTAGTCAGCGGTTGTTGGTTGCCGTTCAGGCTTCCGGATCCGGTGGCGGTCCATCTGCCATTGCCGTCGAAAGTCATCAAAGCGAGACCGGCTAAAGGCATCGGGGCCGAATTCGGGGGAATCACGAATCCCTGGTCTGTTCGGGCGAAGGCGCCCTTAATCGTTGCGTTAGAGCATGTTTTGACCTCGTCTTTATCGTCGGCCTTTGTCATGGGAGCCAACCCCAGAGCGAGTGCTGCGACTGCGCCGATTGCGAAAGTCTGTGCGATAGTGCTGCGTTTCATGTCGTCTCCTTTAGGTTCACAAATTCCGTCTGTACAGGAGGAGATCACGCTGACCGCGTGTTCCCTTTCCGCTGGTACAGGCGGCAACGGACGCCCAAAACCGGCCACGGTTCTTGTATATTCTTTGTAGTCTCCGCGTGGGGTGCGCGGGGGGGAAACGGGTGATCCATCAAAACACGGACCGCAGAAATCACAGGTCTCTTGAAGGCTTGGGGCAGCGGTGACGAAGCCGCGCTCGCGCGCCTCACTGAGCGCGTCTATCCGGAACTGCGGTATATGGCCCGCCGTTACATGAATAACGAGGCCGGCGATAATACCCTGCAGGCTACCGCGTTGGTCCATGAAGTCTACCTCCGCCTGGTAGACGTAACCAGTGTCGAGTGGCAGGCGCGCGCCCAGTTCTTCGCCATCGCGGCCCAGATGATGCGGCGGATTCTGGTGGATGCCGCTCGCACGCGCGGCGCGCGAAGACGCGATGGAAGCCCGGCTAAGGTGAATCTGGACGAATCCGCGGTTCTATCTCCCGCGGCCGAGCGGTCCATCCTGGCTCTCGACGATGCCCTCACCGCCTTCTCCCAGGTGGCGCCTCGTCAAGCTAAGGTCGTCGAGCTTCGTTATTTCGGCGGATTGACTGAAGATGAGATCGAGGCCGCCCTGAAGATTTCTCCGCGCACCATCAGGCGCGATTGGGACTTCGCCAAAGCCTGGCTGACGCGCGAATTGAATCATGCCAAGGGCAAACCATCGGGACTCGGCACATGACTCCCGAGCGCTTCCGGCAAATCGAAGAGCTCTATCACGCCGCTCGCGAGGCCAGTAACGAGGAGCGCGCGGCACTCTTGGCCCGGATAGACCCCAAACTGCGCTGCGAACTGGAATCGCTTTTCGCAGAGCGGACCGGCGGCGAGTTTCTGGAGCAGCCTGCGGCCCGAAACGCCCCGGAATTGCTGGAGGATGCGACCGTCAAATCAGTCACAGCGGGCGCTTGCCTTGGTCCATACCGCATCGAAAGCAAACTCGGCGAGGGTGGCATGGGCGAAGTCTTTCGGGCGCTAGACACGCGATTAGGCCGCGCCGTCGCGATCAAGACCACTCACGAGCAGTTCAGCGCCCGTTTTGAGCGCGAGGCCCGCGCGATTTCGTTACTGAACCACCCCAACATCTGCACCCTTTATGATGTAGGCCCGAACTATCTCGTGATGGAGTTGTTGGAGGGCGAAACACTGGCGGACCGGTTGAAAGGAGGCCCTCTGCCGGTCCAAACAACACTCCTCTATGCCTCGCAGATTCTGGCGGCGCTGGTCGAGGCGCATAGCAAGGGCATTATTCACCGGGATCTCAAGCCGGGCAATATCATGATCGCGAAGTCTGCCGTGAAGGTTCTGGACTTCGGGCTGGCAAAGTTATCCGGCCAGGACGAAACGATCACCGCAAGTCACATGGTGATCGGGACGCCGGCTTATATGGCACCGGAGCAGAGGGAGGGCAAGCCTGCCGATGTCCGAACCGACCTCTATTCGTTCGGTAGTGTCTTTTATGAAATGTTGACTGGTGGACGAGCGACCTCAGACCGGAGACCGGTTCCGTCGAAGATGCTCGGAACAATTGTGAGCCGGTGTCTGGAGACGGATCCCGCGCGACGATGGCAATCAGCGGCCGAACTGCTAACAGCCCTTGAAGGCCTGCGTGCCGAAAAGAATCGAATCTGGATGGCGACCCCCGTCGCCGCGCTTCTGTTCGTGCTTCTCCTTGTAGGCTACTTCTTCCGTCCCGTGCCGAAACTGACGGCGAAAGATATCGTCGTGCTTGCCGATTTCGTTAATCACACGGGCGATCCCGTCTTCGATGGCATGCTTCGCCAAGGCTTGGCGGTCCAACTGGAACAATCGACGTTTCTCAAAATAATGGACGACGAGCAGGTACAGAACGTTCTTGGTCGGATGAATCTTGCGTCTGGCGCTCGCATCACCAATCAAGTAGCGCACGAAATCTGCGTCCGCGAAGGAGCCGCGGCGACTGTCGAAGGTACCATCGCAAACGTGGGGAAGAACTACGTCATTACACTCCAGGCAATTGCTTGTAAAGATGGCACAACGCTCGCCCGGCAGCAGATCCAAGCCGAAGACAAAGAGCACGTGTTGAATGTCCTGGGAAACGCCGCGGCAGTCATTCGCGGCAAGTTGGGAGAATCCCTCAACTCAATCCAGAGGCTGAATCGCCCGCTGGACCAGGATCGGGTAACTACTTCATCGACCGAGGCTCTTCAGGCCTACACCACAGGTGTTTCCGAGATCGCCCAGGGCCGTTTTTTGGCGGCGGTTCCGCTATTTGAGCGCGCCACGGCGATCGATCCGGATTTTGCAATGGCTTATTTCTTTCATGGCCTAGCGTTCTACAATGCCGGCGACGACGCGCGAAGCCGGGAATACTTGAAGAAGGCCTTCGGCTTGATCGACCGCGTATCCGAGTACGAGCGGGACTACATCCAGGGAGACTACTACTATTTGGTCACTGGTGAGTTGGACAAGGCGACTGACGCGTGGCGATTGAGTATCCATAACTATCCTCGAAGCGAGGTATTTCACAACGAACTGAGTCTGGTCTATATCGAGCAGGGCCAATATGAGGAGGGACTGAAGGAAGGCCTGGAAGCGGCTCAGTTGGAGCCGAAGGTGGAACCTCCCTACCGGCGTCAATTGGACGCCTACATCTGTCTCGATCGGCTTCCCGAGGCCAGGGAACTACGGGAGAAACTGCGGGTGCAAGGGCTCGGTGGAGCGAGGATCCATCAGCGCTTCCTCGAATTGGCTTACGTCGATGGCGATGAGGCAGCCATCGGCCGCGAGGTTCAATGGTTCGCAGGCAAGCCGGAAGAATACCTGAGCTTAGGTCTACAGGCGGCCTATCGGTTTGTCCATGGTCAGCTAAGTGAATCGCACAGATTGTACCAGCGAGCCGCGGAGACAGCGTTACGCCGGGGACTTCGAAACGCGGCTTCCGAATTCGAGGAAGCCGATGCGCGTGCTGAGGCTCTGTTGGGCAATTGCCAGACTGTGCGGCGCCTGGGGCGTTCTGCCCTAGCCGTGGCTATGTGCGGTGACGCGGCCAAAGCGGAGCAACTTGCCGCGGAGACTTCGAAGCTCTATCCAGACGGAACCATTTGGAATGCACTGCAGTTTCCCGGGATCCGCGCAGCGATCGCGCTCAATCGCGATCAACCAGCTAGGAGCATTGAGTTGTTGGCTTCCGCCTCGCCATACGAGCGCTCTTACTTGGATGTGGTTTATTTACGTGGACTGGCTTACCTGCGTCTGCATAAAGCTGTGGAGGCAGTCGCTGAATTCCGCAAAATCGTGGATCATAAGGGCGCTAATTGGGCCAGTGCCTGGCGTTACCCCTACTGGGGACAGTACTATTCGCTCTCCCTTCTGGGGTTGGCGCGCGGTTTGGTGCTCGCGGGCGACACGGCGAAGGCCGCAAAGGCGTTCGAAGACTTCCTCGAATTGTGGAAAAGCGCGGACCTCGACATCCTTATGCTTCAGCAAGCTAAGGCGGAATACGCCAAGCTGCATTGAGAGACGAAGACAAGTCTCGCGCGATATTTTGAGGTGGTCCCACGCGGCGCCACATCATGTAGTGGGACGAAAGTCGCAAAGAACCAGCCAATCCATTCATTCTAGGTCGCTTACTCTGAAAATTCCGGAGGAACGGATTGGCCGGTTCTTTCATGTGAGGCGGGACTCATCCCATGCCGCCCAATATCAGCGTCGCGCGTGATACCCGGCAGTTGATCGCGCAGGTACGTTGCCCAACGTCCTGGTGGCCCCGGCTGGTAAATCGCGTCATCCGAGAACCAAGCGTTCTCAATGGCCCTAGGAGTCGTCCCCTCTGGCTGTTCTTATGCGGCCGACTGGACCTTAACGGAACCGGATGGGTAACTCTACCTCGAGGCAACCCAGAGTGAACGCAAACGGGAACGGGCCCGGGTCGCTCGTGCGGTACGCCCCGTCAAAGAATACGAGCGCCCGTTCGCTCGCTTCGTCGAACTGAAACGAGGGCTTCCATGGACCAGAGTGCCAGCCGCAATCTTTCGCGGTCATAATCTGGGCTGGCGTACTCCAGTCCGAAAGCCCGCTAAATGGACGTTCGGCTCTGCACCACCACAATCCCGTCTCAGGCGGCGGAACGCCCGACCCAACCCAAACGCGAGTGAAGATCGCATCAAATCCACCCGCCCTCGGGCGAACGCAGAAATCGAACATCTTCATTTCCGGCGGAGCGAAGAGCGTGTGTTTGCTCCATCCGGTGCGGCCATCCGGGCTTTCGGCGTACCCATGAACAAGATAGTCCTCCTGATTCAATCCCGCGACGTACCACATTCTCCACATCCCATCGTCATAGACCAGGTTGGGCTCGTACACGCTTCCGTGTTCCCACTCTTCGTTCGCGACAAATACTGGTTCAGATTGATCTTGCCACTCGCCGCCGTCCCACTCCAAGAAGCCAATCGTATACGGCCCCCAAAGGTTGTCCGCGGCGCCCGCATAGTAAATGCGCTCGGACCATTTGCCTTCGCTGGGATCCCATCCCCTTACATAAGCCGGACAGTGTCTTCCACCGTTGCCGTCCCACGTCCCACTACGACTCCGCCCCGCTACCGGTGCCAAATCTCCCGCTGCGTTGCGGATCAGCTTCCAGCCGGTCGCTGACAGCCGGGCGTGCGGATCGAGCACCGCACTGTAGATCTCCGTGGCCCCGTAGCCAGCGGCCTGACCGGCGAGGAACATCCGCCATTGCTCTCCGCGCTTTGTAACACTCGGATCGGACAACTCCGCCCCGCCTGAGCCCGTGGCGGCGTCGCGAGGGTCGAAGATCTTTACTTCAGTTCTCAAAACAACCTCTCTCAGTGGATCCATTTTGCTCTATATTACGACCGAGATCCTGTTTACGGTGCACACCATCGCTTGGTACGCCCGGACTGAGCAGCTTCCCGGTCGGCAACCCGAAATCCGTCACATGAGTGAGAGGTCGCTGTGCTGAGGCCGGTCCAAAATGGCGTGCGAGAGGATTACTCCTCCCTTGTCGTTAAATAGCGGCCAATGTGCATCAAGGTTGGTTCGTTGGGCAATGACGCTGACATCAGGTGCTGCGTCGCATTTTTCTTTTCGTTCGACCCTTGCTTAGGTTCTCAATGAATCGGACGCTCCCGTGGAAGGCCCGTCGGAGTAGGTCAATTTGAGATGCCGGATTCCCTCTCCGGAAAGGGCTTGCCAGCGCACATCACGTGAACGAAGATGTCGGGCGGCGCAAAGGGCCGCTAAGATCTTCCGCGGTCGCACGGGCAGAGATTAGCCGGATAAGTCGCCGGTGTTTACCGACGTTCCGGCGCGAAAGCGTGGGGGTAAAGAAACGTTACTGGAAACTACACCTGACCCGACTTACATGCTCGGACCGTATCGGAGCCACTGTCTCCTTTTTGTGCTTCCGTAGTCTGCTTTCACCTCTCTGCCGTCAGGACTTCAAGTCCATCGTCCACGTCCTTCAACCAATTCCGAGCGAATGTCGATCTCCCTGCGTCGCCGCTACTTGATACCGACAACCATGTAGTCAGGGCCGGCAAGGTGCTCGACGCGCGTCTCTTTGAAGCCGATTTCGCGCATCCAACTCTGGCAATCGCCGCCAGTGTAGTCGAATCCACCGTACGTTTCAATCAGCATGTTCAGGCTCATCATTAGGCCGAAGGCGTTCTTGCGGCGGTCGTCGTCGATGATGGCTTCATAGACGATGTAGGCGCCGCCGCTAGGGAGCGCCTCGTAGGCCTTGCGGATAAGCGCCTTCTTGGTGTCGAGATCCCAGTCGTGAAGGATGTGGCCCATGAGGATGACATCGGCCTTGGGAAGCGGACTTTCGAAGAAGCTGCCGGGCGCAAAGGTGAGGCGGCCGTTGAGGCCAAGTTGCGCAGCATACTCCTCGAAGATGGGGCGCACCTCCGGCAGATCGAATCCGATGGCGTGAAGGTGTGGATGCGCAAGCACAATCTGTGCGGCGGTGTCGCCCTGCGCGGTGCCCACATCGCAGACGGTCTTGTAGTTTTTGAAGGGGAACTTGGCGGCAATGGCGAGGGCGCTGCCGTGGCTGATGCCTGTCATGGCCTTTAGGAAGCCCTTCAAGCGCGCAGGATCGGCGTAGAGTGTGCCGAACACGGGCTGGCCGCCACCGCGGACTTCGTTTTGCGGCTGGCCGGTACGCAGGGCTTCTGTGAGGTGACTCCAGTGGCCGTAGAGGCGCTGGCCCGACATCTCGAGAATGCCGCCGATGTAGGAGGGTTTCTTTTGGTCAAGGAAAAGATCGGTATCGGGAGTGTTGGAGTAGGCGCCGCCTTTGCGCTCGAGGAAGCCGAGCGCGACGAGTGTGTCGAGAAAGTCGCGCGCGGAGCGCGGATGAAGACCTAGGCGGCCCCGAACGGTGTCGAGGCTCTCAGGCCCGCGCGCCAGTTCGGTGAAGAGACCCATTTCGACTGCGCTCAGAAGAGTTTTTGACGCCCAAAAACCGAGGCCAATTTTCATAATGTGTTCCGGTGTCGGGTGCTCATTCACGGTGACCTCCTCTTTCGGTACGGACTGCGTTTCAGCCGGAATTCTCTGATTGAACTCCAAAGACGTCACGATTATACATTTTCTAGCTTACCTGGCCGTGTTGCCGACCTTCGGAGGGCACACGGTCCGAAGGTCCGGCCCGATTACAAGCTCTACATTGTTTGGTGGGACTGATTTTGGGCGGCGGTTCGACGGGATCGAACGAAGCTGCTCCCAATTCTGGGAGGTTAAACGCCAGTATCGTCGACGCAGACCGGCGATCCCGAAAGCAGAACCTAAGACCTGGCGCTGGTAGCAAAGCTCTCTGTGGAATGAAGTCAGCAATCGCCACTTCAAGACCGTTATTGGAAACAGCAATTGAGACCCGTCGCTGCGCTAGCGTAACCCACCGGCGGTTTGAACGCCCCAGGACAAAGAAGGGGGCGCATGTGAGATGGCCTGGGTTGCCAGCCATGCCACCGCCGCCGTAAGATTGTGCTGAGCCGAAATGCCCTTTCGGCCTTCGAAGCTAATCGCGAAAAGCCTGGTCCCTGTTCTTGCAGGCGCGCTGGCAAGGCTCGCGCCAGCGCAGCCAATCAAATGGACGAAGCTGATTTGGGAGGCGGGTGACCTTGGCCCCCGCATGGAGCGGCCTGGCCCAAATTTCCGGTACCGCGACGGCGGTACCAGCAATTCGTACAACATGAAGATGAGGAGGCCAACCGCAACAGTTGCGCGTCCAACCCAGTGATATGCAATGGCGATCCCGATGAGAACTAGGACCACCCGCACGCTGAGAGACCGCACCATTGCACCATTCTAGTGAACTGCCAGACCGACATTAGTTGAAACGCTGTTACCGTACATGTAGATTTCGAACTGAGCAACCGGCCCGGCCCCCGTGGCGGCGGGGATCAACCTCTGCTATTGGAACGCTCTGATGACTGTTAAGCTTCGTGGTAGGGAACTTTCTGTGCACAGCCCGAGTTAAGGCAAGCCCAGGTGAAATTCCCATTAGCCTTCACAAGCGCCATGTAATTTCCTTTGTGGATCGAACACGCAGGTTTCCCGTCCAGACCGCTAACTGTTGGGTCCTGTCCTCTCACGAATGCAAAATAGCCGCACGCCGGTAAGTAATGTCTATCGCATCCTTGTTTCGTGCAGGACGAAGCCATAATTTTGCATGGAGTGGCGGAAGCCGGGGACAAGATCTCGATGACGGTTGGACGGAGGACGTACAGTGGATGTAAATCACAGCGGGTTGATTCGATTTTGATTTCAACGTCCCCGCTTATCGGCAGGCCGTTTCGTATCGGACTGCTCGGGCTTGGAACGTCTTGTTCAGCGCTTATATCCGATGGTGGAGCCGCCGGACACCCGTTATCCGGTACGTTCCCCCGCCTCCGTCCCCGGCCCGACCCGAGGACCGTCCGGATATTCTCCATAAACTTGTTCGCCAATGTCTCCACCTGGCTACCGGCTGACGCAACGACAGCCGTTGCGCTTCTCTCCAGGGAACGCGCGGACAGAGTTTTGTGTCGAACATGTGCCGGTGAATCCATGTCACCATAGAACGCGCTATGTTGCCGCCAACTCCTCTCAATCCATAAACGGTTGAACTTGTACGCGAGAAAGAAAACGAGGGAGGCGATGATGGGCAAGCCGGCTGCGACCAGCACTATGACTGGCATGACAGCAGCATGGGCCACAGTTCGGCCCTAAACAAGTCGGCTTTAGGGGATCAGGTAATTACCGGATAGCCGGTATCGCACAGCTCGGGATGCCGCAAATCCCACATCGCCACGTTCCGAGTGAAAGACGTTACCGGAGAAGCGGATTTCGCCCAAGCTCGCCCACCGGCGGCGATTCGACAGGATCTCTTCGGGTGTACCTTGTCGTTATGACGACTTCATCCACTCCCGGGCTTCTCCGCTCCCTGCGGCGCTGGGACCTGGTAGCTGTGGTGTTGAATGGCGTTATTGGCGCCGGCATCTTTGGTCTACCGTCCAAGGTGTTCGCCCTGGCAGGCAAGTTCAGTCTTTTGGCCTTTGGTGTTTGTGGTCTGTGCGTCTGGTTAATCGTGTTGAACTTCGCTGAGGTAGGCGCGAAGTTCACGGGGACCGGCGGGCCCTACTTGTTTGCCCGCGTGGCCTTCGGCAGAACTGTTGGCTTCGGTGTTGGATGGCTCGTGTGGCTTGCCCGCATCACCTCGTTTGCCGCCAACCTGACGTTATTACCGGAGTATCTGGGTTTTTTCCTTCCTGGCGCGGCAACCGGCATGCTGCGCGCAGCAATCCTGATCGGCGTGGTGGCATTGCTGACTTTTCTCAATGTGCGCGGCGTCCGAAGCGCCGCTAATGTTAGCAATGTGTTAGCCGCCGGGAAGCTGGTTCCGCTGGCGGTCTTCATCGGGGTCGGTTTGCTCCACCTGGCGCCAACACCGTTCTCTCTTGCCGGCAAACCGGATTATCGAGGCTTTTCGCAATCCGTGATGCTGTTGATATATGCGTTCACGGGCTTTGAGATGGCGGTCATTCCTGCGGGCGAAACCCGCAGCCCCGCTCGGGATCTACCGGCTGCGCTGATGATCGGAATGGCGTTTGTGGTGACCTTCTATATCCTCATTCAGGCTGTGTGCATGGGAACGCTTCCGGAACTAGCCGCTTCGCATCGGCCCCTCGCTGACGCCGCTACGCGCTTTCTGGGAATTGGCGGCGCCGCAATGATCACTTTGGGGATCGTGATCTCGCTGGCCGGCAATTTGAATGCTCTCATTTTGGCTGCATCTCGCGTGCTGTTCGCGATGGCCGAACATGGCGACTTACCGACTAGACTGGCCGCCATCCACCCTCGTTTTCGAACTCCTACGACAGCTGTAATCTTCACTGCCGCGATCATGCTCTCGCTGGCTGTCTCCGGGACCTTCGTTTATCTGGTGACCCTAAGCGTCGTGGTCCGATTGGTGACCTACCTCGCCACGTGTGGCGCATTACCTGTGTTGCGCCGGCGTGCGAAGGCGCCCTCCGCCATGTACCGGGTACCAGGGGGTACCGCCGTCGCGGTTGCCGGGATCGTGGTATGCGCCTGGCTACTGTCAAGTTCCACCCTGCGCGCAGCCGGCGACGCGGCACTGGCGGCGGCAGTGGGGCTCGCAATTTATTGGAGGCATCGGCGTACGAAGATTGCATAGAAGCTCAAACGAGATAACAATGCGTGCTAGGGCGGAAACTCGTGCGGCAGACCGCGGCATACCGCTTTCAGAACGTCAGCGCCTGCGCCCGCACTCGCAAAAAGTTGCGAGCACGTTTCTCGCCGCCTAGCGCTTGGCATGATGACGCGGGAAAAAGACGCCGACGGCACTTGTCCGATATCGCCACTTGACCGGAACCGAAGAAGGCGTTCCCCTAGACTTGCCGTCGCGCGCTTCGATATAAATATCTTGGTGACGTACTTTCCGAGTCCCGACGGGCCGTCCTTATTGAACTGAAGGCAGGCTTCCGATGAACGCGTTCATCTCTCGCAATACATCCGCCTCGTTTGAGAAAAAGACGTAATGATTGGCAAAAGGCAGACGGACTACCTTGGCACTCGGCAAGCGCTCGAATGCCTTCGCTTGAGCGCCGAAGGACTCTTCTTCACGAGCCTCAAATTCGGCCAACTTCTTTGGGTCATTGTGGACCGCCGGCGAGGTCGAGTGGGGCAAAGCGAAAATGGCCAGAAGCGGAACTCGGATGTCGGTATACTTCTGCCCACCGGAGAGGATCGAAGCAGCCGCGAACAACGGTCGGGGCGGTGGGCCGGCAGATTGAGGCGGTGGGGGAGCAGCAGCGATGTTTTTCTCGCCTCGGGCGGAATCATAGAGCGCGTATGCATAGCCAGCCTCCAAATAAATCAGCCCTGATACTCTTTCAGGATGACGTGATCCGATCGAACTTAGTTCTTCGCCCGCGATCGAATGCCCCGCGAGGACCGGACGACTCAGCTTGAGCGCGTCGAGGACGGCCAGGACATCGTCTCCCAGTCGATCCGCTTCGTAGCCCGATTCCGGACTGCTCGACGCGCCAAAACCACGGCGAGAAATTCCATATACGTGATAGTTCGCGGTCAGCTTCGGAGCGAATTGATCGAAGATGTGAGCGGAGTTGCCGAGACCTGTTAACAGAACAAGCGGGCGCCCTGAACCTCCCCAGTCGAGCACCTCCAGCTTGACGTCTTTGTCCACGGTGATGAGCTGCGAAGTGTGGTTCGGGTCGTCTCGCCAAAGCGTGTCTTTGGTCGGGCGAACAAATTCAAGCTGTTGGGACTGGCCTTGCTTCCACGTTCCAGCGATCGAAGTCAAGTCTGGGCTGACCTTGCCCTCGTAGCTGCCGTCAGGCTGCTCGATCGCGAATTTGAAGTCGGCGCCCGTCAAGCTCATAGAACTTACAGGTCGCAGTCCACCCCAATCGATGCGCTGATCGATCGTGCGAACCGTACCGCTCCATGAGCCGTTCTTCTCCTTGACGATGCGCAGAAGGTAGCGATACCGCCCGCTCTCCCGATCACCGGTCTTGATGACGCCTTGCCAGTCGCCGCTGATGTCCTGTGCGAAGAGAGCGCCCACGCCACATGCGAACAAAACGAGCAACAAGGTGCAGTTCTTCATCGCGACTCCTTTTCGATCTCAATTGTACGCCGTTCCCCACAATGAAAAGGAGTCGTTAATACGCGCGATTAGTTCGTCACCTGCTGCGGGCTAAGGCCATCGAAGTGGATTCCGCCGGATCGGCTGGGGTACTTCTACGATAAGCATCACGTCGAGACCGGAACCCGAATGGACGGACGCAGCCAACCTTCGCTTCCGACAGCGGCTGACTTAGAATTCAGTTCTCAGTTGGAATCCGCTCGATGTGGTCGAGCACCGCCAATTGGACCTGCACACTCCGGCGCTCTAACTTCAATCCTAGCGGCTCCCGGAGCGCAGTGAAGAGGTTAGGTTCAGGCGGGGGAAGGTCGGCACCTGGGGTGTCGTCGTTGAAGAAGTCCGTGATTTATGGTGAGTGTGTTTCCGCCTTCCTGCCTCATCTATTCCCACGTGAAGCGGCGCGGTCGCTCCAAAATGTTGTGTCCAGTTCGCAGACGCGGGGTTTGGGCTCTTTACCGGTATCAAGACTCCGCACAGTGTCAGGCAACGATCAGCGCCGACGGCCCGCAGCCTTTGTCGCCAGGATGCCCAACACTGCGGTGCTTGTCTAATCTGGGGCTCCCGCCCTCGGTGGCTAGCTCTGTTCAACAGCAGTTCCCCGACCTCCGTTGCCGGTAACAGTTCTCTGGCTTTGAACAAGTTTAAACGCCGACGACACGGTGGCGTATCGGAATATAGCGGGCGGTTCCCGGGAAAGTTCTCAAGAAAAATGTAGGCAGTGGCGGTCTCCGGGAATTGCGATAGCCTTGAACCAATGCAAGCGAAGCCGATCTACTATCCGGAAGACAGAATTCCACTCGTTCGCCTGGTTCCCTTGGGGATGCAGCATGTGGTGGCGATGTTCGGCGCTACCGTGCTGGCGCCTCTGCTCATGGGGTTCAATCCGCAGGCGGCGCTGTTCTTCTCGGGCGTGGGAACGCTCATCTTTATTGCGATCACGCGCGGCAAGGTCCCCAGCTACTTGGGGTCGAGCTTCTCGTTCATCGGACCGGTGCTTGCTGTGACCGCCGGAAACGCCGCGCGCATTCCCTTGGCCCTGTTCGGCATCGCCGGCGCCGCGGTCCTGTACCTTGGGGCTGCACTCGTCACCCTACGCTGGGGCTCTGCGTGGATCGACCGGTTGATGCCTCCCGTAGTGACGGGCTCCGTGGTTGCGCTGATCGGGCTCAACCTGGCATCCTCGGCAACCGCCGATGCCATCAACTCCCAATTGACGATCGCTGGCAGGGCCGACCTGGTGCGGGTGTCGATTGCGGTGGTTACCTTCCTGACCGCCGCCCTGGTGTCGATTCACGCGAAAGGCTTCTTGCGTCTGCTGCCCATCCTGGCTGGAGTGGTGGCGGGCTACGGATTGGCCGCCGCGATGGGCGTGCTCGACCCGGCAGCCGTAGCGCGCATTCGCCAGGCAAGCTGGATCGGATTGCCGCCTTTTCAGACGCCGGCCGTCAACCTGGGCGCGCTGGCCGCCATCGGCCCCATCTTCATCGTGCTGGTCGCTGAGAACAAGGGACACCTGGCCGCCATTTCCGGCTACATGGGCCGCGATCTGAACCCCCATCTGGGTCGCGCCTATTTGGGAGACGCGGTGGCGACCCTCGTTTCATCAATGGGCGGCGGCACTCCGCAGACTACGTATGCCGAGAACATGGGCGTGATGGCCATGACCGGCGTTTTCAGTACGTCAAACTTCATCATGGCTGCGTGTATCGCCATGCTGCTCGGCCTTTGTCCCGTTTTTGGCGCGTTCATCCAATCCATCCCGAGCCCAGCTTTGGGGGGCGTCACCCTGATCCTCTATGGACTTATTGCGCTGATGGGCGTGCGCATCTGGATCGATGCCAAGGTGGATTTCTCTGATCCAAAGAACTTTCTGGTGGCCGGCGCTTCAGTGATCAGCGCCACTGGCCTCGGGGTGAAAGGACTGACGGTCGGAGGTGTCACCATCGCCGGCATTGCGTTTGGCACCATGCTGGCGCTGGTGTTAAATGCTCTGCTGGGTCTACGTAGAGATTAGGTGCGTGTCCTCTCAACGGCAAAGCCCGTGCAATATGCTCGTTTGGGAGACTCCGATATGAAGGTGCATACTCGTATCGGAGCCGCGAGCGTGAGCGAGCGCAGTCTCTCAACAGGCCCTCAGGAGACACCCATGGACGACAAAGCATTTCGCAAGCACCTGGCAGCTCTTGTTCACGGCCACCACCATCCCGAAGAGCATGATTGGGCCGGCGAAGGGCGTGCCAAGACCGGCGGCACCGCAAAGCCTGCCAAAAAAGCGTCCCGCAACGCCAAAGGGCGGTCGAAGAAGATCAAAACCCTAGCGGCCGCTCGCCCGTCACATTGAGAGCCCGTTCCATCGCCAGCCCCGCGCGTCCGATAGTCCCCTCGTCGAACAGGCGGCCGATCAGGGTGACTCCGTGCGGCACGCGCCGCGGGGGTGAAAACTTCGGCAGCGGATGTGCGGGGTCGGGCGCCCAGTCGCTGCGCGCTTCCGAGACATCCACGAATCCCGCTCGAAACGTAAGCGAGGGATGACCGGTGAAGTTGGTGATCGTGAGGATCTCGTCGCGTAGCGAGGGCACCAGCAGCAGGTCCACCTGAGAAAAGATGCGCGCCATCTCCTGCGCCACGCTGCGGCGCATGCGATCAGCCTGCACGAAGTCCACCGCGGAAAGAAAGCGCGCTTGGCGAAACAGGTTGGGCCAGGCATCGGGAACCTGCGCGCGAAGGTGGCGCAGACCGCCCGAGAGTGCGAGCTCTTCAAATGCCGCCGCGCCTTCCGCGAACAGGATCAGGTCGAGCGAATCGTAAGGCCAGTCGGGCAGCGAGACCTCTGTCGGAACCATGCCGAGCTTGCGGGCGGTTTCCAATGCCGCGCGGTCCACGTCCGTCGCCGGATTCTCCTTCATCCAGCCGGAAAAGTAGCCGACGCGCAATCCAGCGACCGGCGCTGTCGCATCGAATTCCAGGCGGCTGGGCACGCTCGCGACGTCGCCCGCGTCCGGCCCGGAGATGGCCGACAGCACCAGCAGCGAATCCTCCACGCTGCGCGTCATTGGCCCCAATTTGTCGAGCGACCAGCACAGCGTCATCGCGCCGGTTCTGGGCACGCGGCCGTATGTCGGTCGCAGCCCGGTGATGCCGCAGCGCATCGACGGAGAGACAATGCTTCCGCCCGTTTCGCTGCCGATTGAAAAACCCACGAGGCCTGCTGCGGTCGCCGCGCCCGGTCCCGCACTCGATCCCGATGCACCCTCCTCCAGCAGCCACGGGTTCATGGTCTGCCCGCCGAACCAAATATCGTTGAGCGCCAGCGCGCCCAGGCTGAGCTTCGCCACCAGCACCGCGCCGGCCGCGTGCAGACGCTTCACCACCGCCGCGTCTTCCTGCGGTACGCGATTGCGGTACGGCTCCGCCCCATAAGTAGTGGGGATGCCCGCCGTGTCGAGCAGGTCTTTGGCGCCCCATGGAATGCCGTGCAGTGGGCCGCGGTAGTGCCCGGCGGCGATCTCGCGGTCGGCCGCCTGTGCCTGCGCCACCGCCAGATCGCGCGTGAGGGTGATCACGCAGCGAAGTTTGCTATCGAAGCGCTGCAGCCGATCCAGGTAGATGTTCGTCAGCCGTTCGCTGGTGAGCTGGCGCCGTCCGATCCACCGTGAAAGTTTGGTCAGTGGCGCGAACGCAACGTCTTCCTCGTTCGGGGGGAGCGGATCGTGCGTATCCGCCGTGCGAACGAAGTGGTCGTGCGCCGGGCTGGCCTCCAGCCCGGGCAATACTGGATTCCAGCAGGTTGCCGGCGATACGTTAAACGGCGGGAAGAATTTGCGCGGCCCGGTGCGACGTTCGTAGAGCGGCGCCATGCTCTTGCGCCAGTTCCCTGCGGCCATGGCCCGTTCGTCCGGCCGGAGTTCGAACTGCACCAGCTTTTCCGCTTCCGCGAACGTACCCGTCGAAACCGGTGGTCCCACGTCCGGCGCCGTTCCGAATGCCGGTGGCGCCCCCGCCGGTGGGGCCGGCGATACCGACGATTGCGTTGCAGGCTGCCGGCACGCGGCAGTGGCAGCCATCAGAGCGGCTGAGGCCCGGCTCAGGAAGCTCCGGCGCGAATTGGTCATCTTCTCTCCTCAGTTCGCGGGCAGCGCAAACGCCACGATGCTCGATCCCGACGGCGCATCGTTCTTGCCGCCGCCGCAGACAATCACCACGTACTCGCGGCCGTTCAATTCGTAAACCGAAGGTGTCGCATTGCCCGCAGCCGGCAGCACCGTCTCCCAAAGAAGCTTACCCGTGAGCTTTTCGAACGCTCGGAATTTCTTATCGAAATTCGTCGCGCCGATAAACAGCAGCCCGTTCGAAGTCACCAGCGGACCGCCGTAATTGTCGCTGCCCGTATTCTTCATCCCTTTCGCGACCAACTCCGGGTATTCGCCAAGCGGAATCTGCCAGCGAATCTCTCCCTTGTTCAAATCGATGGCGTTGAGCGTGCCCCACGGCGGCGTAATCGGCGGATAGCCATCGGGATCGCGGAACAGGATGTAGCCTTCGTTGCGATACTCCTGCCAGTTCGGGTCCTTCTGCGCCACGGCCGGATCCACCACGCCCGTGTCCTTGCCGGTCAACAGAAAGTCGGCAATCTCCCCGATCCCCCGGCCCAACTGGCTGAAGCCTGGCATGCGCCCGGTTCCTTCGCTGATGATCTTTACGATCGCTTGTCGCGACATGTGACTGCCGATGTCGACCAGCGAAGGAAACGTCGGCGGCGCACCCTTTCGATTGCCGCCGTGGCAGCTCGCGCAGTTGTTGTTGTACAGCGATATGGTGTCATGCGTCACCATGCGGATGATCCACGGCTGCTCGTTTGAGTTCACGTAAAGCAGCCCGGTCTCCGGATCGAATGCCGCGCCTCCCCATTCACCGCCGCCATCGGTGCCGGGCATCAAAACGGTGCCGCGCGTGCTCGGGGGCGTAAACAAGCCGTCAGAGTCGAGCTGCCGCAGCCGCGCCAGCACCGCCGCGTGCGCTTCCGGCGTCCGGTTCGTCACCATGTCTTCCGTGAACGCTTGCCGCGTGAACGGCGGCGGCTTAGACGGATAAGGCTGGGTCTCCGCGAGCTTTTCGCCGTCAAGCTTCGATGCCGGCACTTTTCGATTCGCCACCGGAAACAGCGGCTCTCCCGTCCGCCGGTCGAGCACATATACGTAGCCCGTCTTCGCGATCTGCGCGACGGCTTCAACCTTTTTTCCAGCGCGCGTCACGGTGACCAAGCTGGGAGCGGCCGGAAAATCCAAGTCCCACACATCATGGCGGATGCCCTGAAAGTGCCATAGGCGCTTGCCCGTGCGCGCGTCGAGCGCCAGCACGCAATCGGCGAAAAGATTGTCGCCGATGCGGTTCGATCCGTAGAAATCGAACGAGGCGGAGCCGGTGGCGGCGAACACCATGCCGAGTTGCGGATCGACGCTCAGGCCGGCCCATGCGTTCGCGCCGCCGGAGATCTTGTACGCCTCCGGCGGCCAGGTGTCGTAGCCGAATTCGCCGGGGTGCGGAATGGTGTGGAAGATCCAGCGCTGCTTGCCGGTGTTCACGTCGAACGCGCGGATGTGGCCGGGAGAGCCGGGCAGTGTCTCCGGAACCGTGCTTGGCATGATGATCATGTCTTCGAAAATCACGCCCGGACTACTCGCGCTGATGGTGACGGACTCAGGCGGCCGGTCCAACCCGTGGCGCATATCGACGCGTCCGTTGTCGCCGAACGAAAGCATCGGTTTGCCCGTCAGCCGGTTGAGCGAATATAGAAAATTGCGGTACGTGAAAAAAAGCCGGTCCTTATAGACCGCCACGCCGCGATGGCGAAAGCGACGCTGCGGATCGGACCCCTGCGCAGGGCTGAAACTCCAGATTTCGCGGCCAGTCGCAGCGTCGAGCGCGACCACGCGCATTTTCGGAGTCGTCGCGTAGAGCAGCCCTCCCACCACGATCGGGTTGCTCTGCATCTCCGAGTCTTTGAAGGCGTCGTGCGCGTCGTAGCTCCATGCCAGCTGCAGCCTGGTGACGTTTGCCGGGCTGATCTGCGAAAGCGTCGTGTAACGGATGTTATAAGGCCCGCCGTTTACCGGCCAATCGACGTCCGCCGCGTGAGCGGCCATCGCGAGAACGAGAAGCATCCATCGCACCATGCCCTCGCATTCTAGCTCAATGGTGCGGCCATTTTGCGCCCCCGCTCGCCCTCGCTCGCGGGTCCAACATGCACGTGCACACCCATAGCGGAGCCGCTAACGTCGGTGAGCGGGATGTGTCAGTCCTACGCACCCGGCGCTACTTCGTCACAGGAACCGGCTGAACCTCCAGGCCTTCCCGCACCACATCGCTCGGGTTGGCGATGATCGTCTGGCCTTCGGTCAGCCCCCTGATGACCTCGAGCCGGTCGCCGTAATCGCGGCCCACCTCGATTCTCTGCAGGTGAACGGTGTGGCCGTCGCGCACCACCGCCACCTCCGTGCCTTGGCCGCGGACGATCAGTGCGTCACTGGGAATCCGCAGCGGCGCGTTGGAGCGCGCGCCGACCAAGTCGACGGTAGCGTACATTCCCGGCAGCAGCGCGCCATCGGGATTCGGCACGTGGACTTCTACCAGCAGAGTGCGGCTGGCAGGATCAAGCGCGTTGGCGGTCCTCGCTACCTCGCCTCCGAATTCGCGTCCTGGCAGGTTGGAAACGCTCAGCCGCGCCGCCTGGCCGGTGCGCACTTCGCTGGCATTGACCTGGGGCACGTTCACGTAAATCCGCAGCGTCCCGGTCTGCGCGATTCGGAAGAGCAGCGTATTCCCGGCGTTCACCAGCGCACCCACGTCCACGTTGCGCTGCGTAATGACGCCCGCAAAGGGCGCCTTCACCAAGCGATAGCTCTGCACCTTGTCGAGCCGTGCCGCGTTCGCTCCGGCCGCAGCCACATTGCTCCGTGCCATCGACAGCGCTTTCTCCAGCGCCTTGGTGGCGGCCGCCAACGACTGGTACTCCGACTGGTAGCGGTCATTCTCCTGCCGCGAGACCACGCCCTTGGCGAGAAGCGCGGCCCATCGGTCCGCCGTCACCTTGGCGAGTTGCTCGTCTGCCTGGCCGCGTTCATAGTTGGCCTGCGCCTGGTCCACAGCGGCGTGCGATTGTTGCAGAGTGGCCGCGGCTTGACGGACCTGTTCATCGAGTTCCGGCGCGTCGATCTCCGCCAGAGGTTGGTCCGCCTGTACACGATCCCCAATATCCACCATGCGGCGCTGCAGGTATCCGTCGGCGCGCGCCAGAATGGGGGCTTCCGTGATTGCCTGAATGTTGCCTGGTAGTTGGATCACACTCTTGCCGGAGGCACGTCCCACTTCGATCACTTCCACGCGCTGCAACGTGTGTTCCTGCTCGCGGGCTTCGCTTGCAATGACCGTGCGGCGTTTGGCCAGCGGGATGTATCCGGAAAGAAACGCGACTGCCACCAGCACCAGTGCGGCCAGGAAGATCGCCCAGATGGTGGTTGCCGAAGGGCGCCACACGTTCTCGGTGGCCCCGGTCTTCGCCGAGCTAGGGCCGGCGCGCTTCAACTCCTCGATCTGCCGCTTGAGATCTTCGTTCTCCCGCAGCAGATTCGACAGGCCGGGTTGATCGGGTTCGGTGTGCCTCATCGGGCGTTCTGTTCCTCCAGCCTGCGTTTATGGTCCACCGGCGGATTCGTGCGCAAATAAGTATAAATGATCGGCACGACGAACAGCGTCGTCACCGTGGCGAAGATCAATCCGCCGATTACCGCGCGTCCCAGCGGCGCGTTTTGCTCGCCTCCTTCGCCCATCCCCAGGGCCATCGGCACCATTCCCAGAATCATCGCCAGGGCCGTCATCAGCACCGGCCTCACGCGCGCATATCCCGCCGAAAGCATCGCCTCGCGGGCAGAACTCACGGTTTCACGCTCGTCGTTGGCGAAAGTGACGATCAGGATACTGTTGGCGGTGGCCACTCCGATGCACATCATAGCGCCCATCAACGACGGCACGCTCAGCGACGTGCCGGTCAAAAATAACATCCAGAGGATTCCGGCAGTCGCTCCCGGCAGGGCCATCAGAATGATGAACGGGTCCAGCCAGGACTGGAAGTTGACCGTCATCAGCAGGTAAACCAGAACCACCGCGAAGATAAGCCCCAACGACAAGCGGAAGAAGGACGCTTGCATGGTCTCCACCTGGCCGCGCAGCGAAAACGACGTCCCGCGCGGCAGGTGAGGCTCCTCCTCGCGCATGATCTTCATCACCTCCGCGCCCACGCCGCCCAGGTCGCGCCGGTCTACGTTGGCGAAGACGTCGAAGACGGGCCAGACGTTGTAGTGGTTGACGATGACGGGCATGTACGATCGCTTCGCGGACGCCAGATTAGAGAGCAGTTGTGTGCTGCTCGCCGTAGCCCCAGGGTTACCGTAAGCTTGCGTCGAGCCGCTCGGCGATGCTCCCACCCAAGCCGCCCCCGCAGCCGACGCGCCCGCCAGTGATCCCGGGGTCGTCGTGTTCACGGCGTTGGTGTTCGCGGAAATCGGCGTGCGCATCAGAGCATCCAAGGAGTCTATGCGGTACTGCGGCGTCTGCACGCCGACGTTGTAGCTCACACCATTGTTCCAGTTCAACCAGAAGTTGGGCGCTACCGTGCCGCTGCCGCTCAGCGAAATCAGGATGCTGCTGGTCACGTCGCGCTGCGTCAGCCCCATCTCCGACGCCTTCGACCGGTCCACGTCCAACTGGATCACAGGCTGGTCCTCTACCTGATGTACGTGAACGTCAGCTGCGCCCGGAATTCGCGCGATCCTCTGCGCCAGCCTCTGGGCGATCGCGTAATTGGCATCGGCGTCGCGTCCCACCACCTGCAGGTCGATCGGCGCGGGCAGACCGAAGTTCAGAATCTGGTTGGTGATGTTGGCCGGCTGGAAGAAAAACGTCATGTCCGGGAACCGCCCGCGCAGGCGCTTGCGCAGCAGAACTTCGTAGTCTCGCGTGGGCCCATGCTTTTCCTTATTCAGCGAAATCAGAATCTCGCCGTCGGCGCTGGAAATCGTCGGGATGTCACCCTGGGCAATGGCGGGCCAACTGTTGGGAATGCCGATGTTGTCGATCAACATGTCGATCTCATCCGGCGGAATCACTGAGCGGATCTCGCGCTCCAGGTCGGAGAACCTCACCTCCGTCTCCTCGATGCGTGTACCCGCCGGCGCTCGGGCGTGCAGCCGCATCTGGCCAGAATCCACGTTGGGGAAGAAATCCTCTCCCACCAGCCAGCCCAAACCGAGCGAACCCACAAAGAAGATGCCGAAGGCTACCAGCGTGCGGCCGCGGTGGTTTAACGACCAGTTCAGCAACCCGACATAGCGGTACCGCAGGGCCTCGAACGCATGGTTGAACACCTCGTGCCCGCGTTCGAACACGCCCTTGCGACGGCGGGCCGCGGCAGCCTCCGACTCGAGCAGATAGACCATCATCGTCGGCACCAGCGTTCGCGAGAGCAGATACGAAGCCAGCATCGCGAACACCACCGCCATGGCGAGCGGCGTGAACAGATACCGCGCCGTACCCGTCAGAAGCAGCACCGGCACGAACACCACACAGATCGAAATCGTGGCCACGAACGTCGGCACGGCGATCTGCGACGCCCCGTCCAGCACAGCCGTGACCAGGGGCTTCCTCATGGCGATGTTGCGGTGAGTATTTTCGATCTCCACCGTGGCATCGTCAACCAGAATTCCCACGGCCAGCGCCAGCCCGCCCAGCGTCATTACGTTGATCGTCTGCCCCAGCATGCTGAGCACGCTCAGCGAGGTGAGAATCGAAAGCGGAATCGAGATGCACACAATCAGCGTGCTGCGCCAGCTTCCAAGGAACAGCAGGATCATCAGCCCGGTCAGGCCCGCGGCAACCAGCGCTTCCCGCAGCACGCCGTCAATCGACGCGCGCACGAACAGTGATTGATCTGCCAGCGCCGTCACCTTCAATTCTGGCGGAACGTTGGCCAGAATGCGGGGCAGGGCTGCCTTCACTGCGTTCACAATCGCGAGCGTCGAGGCCTTCCCGTTTCTAGTGATGGTAATCAGCACGCCGCGCGTCCCATTGGTGCGGACAATGTTGTTCTGCACGTTAAAACCGTCGCGCACCTGCGCCACGTCCTTGATAAACACAGTTGCGCCGTTGACTGTCTTGATGGGCAGATTGTTCAGATCGTTCAGCGCGATCGGGCTGCTGTTCACCTGCACCTGATACTCCGTGTTCGCCAGCTTGGCGGTGCCCGCGGGCAAAACCAGGTTTTGCAGGTTCAAGGCGTTCGAAACGTCGATAGGAGAGATCTGCTTGGCATAGAGGTCTTCCGGGTTGAGGTCCACCATTACCGCGCGCTGCTTTCCGCCGAAAGGATAAGAAACCGACGCGCCCTGCACCGTTCCCAAGGGTGTGCGGATGAAGTTGTTCCCGATGTCGAAGATCTCCTGCTCACGCAGCGTCTTGCTCGAAAGCCCGAGTTGCAGGATCGGCACGCTCGATGCGTCGTACTTCAAAATGTTGGCGGGAAACATTCCCGGTGGCATCTGGCGCAGCGCGGTTTGCATCGTCGCGGTGGTCTGCGCTACCGCCATATCGATCTTCACGTTCGGATGAAAGTAGATCTTTACCACCGCGTAGCCCGAATACGATTGCGACTCGATGTGCTCGATGTCGTTCACGTTCGACGTAAGGCTCCGCTCGAAGCCCGTCACCACGCGCTTTTCCATCTCCACCGGAGAAAGACCGGAGTAGACCCACAGCACACTCACTACAGGGATGTCGATGTACGGAAAAATGTCCACCGGCATGCTGACGATGGCCGCGCCGCCCAAAATGGCGATCAGGATGGCCATCACGACGAATGTGTACGGGCGCCCAAGGGCCAGCCGAACTATCCACATAGGATTGCTTCGCGAAGTATATCGTAACGCCCGAAGCAGGCCGGGAGGTAGCCGGAGACGCAGGAGGCTTCGATGCGGCGTACTTTCGAATCCCAAGGATTCCTAGAAATCGCCCGCGCCAGCTTCACTCTGCCGGCTGGTCAGATATACCCTTACCGTGGAAAAACACTGGACATCACCGCGAGTTCGAAAACGAACGCCAACATCCGGGCAACCGCTTTGGCTGTCGTCGGCACTGCCTGTCAGCGGCTCTCGTGCACCACCCTTCCGTTCAACGGCTGAGGAGGACGGACGTCGTGTGGATAGAGGGTTGCGAAGGCGTCGATCTGTGCCGGAGAAATTTCAACCGGCGTCTTCAGCACAAACCATTCCACATCTTCATCGCATGGTGGCGCCGTGAGAGATCCCATGTAGGTGTAGTACGCGGTGTCGCGCGGTAAGAGACCGCTTGGGTTCACCTCCACTCCAGGAATCTCGTGTTCGCTGCCCTCCTTCATCGGCATGTGCTCCCAGATCCGCGCCACCGTGGCGTTCGCTTTCCCCGCCCGCAGCAAGACCGCGACCCCGGCGACCTTGCCGGCCGCATCCGCGTGCATCAGATGGACCACCATATCGTAGGGCTTGCCGTTGATGTACTCTTCACTGGGGCGGTGAAAATGAAATTGCGTGAGCTGATATCGCTTGTCCCTGACGACCAGAAATCCTCCGCTCTCCCGGTCGTGGTAGTTCACCCGGATGGTCTTGCCATTGTTGACCAGATATTCAAGAGGTGAGCTCCTGTACTCGAATCGAATGACGGGAAGATCTCCCTTGCGGGCAGCGCGAATGTCTATGGGCGACTGTTCTCTGCCCGCGCAAGCCGCATAGGCCGGATCCAGTTCGCTCCAGTGCTCCGGGCCGCGTGGCCCTTCGTAGCTCCACGGCGTTTTCCATTGGGCCAGCCCACTCACCGCAGCCAACGCAAACGCCAGAATCAACCAAGGGAATTCGACCCGTTTGGTCCGCAAGTCTCCACCTCACCGTTTCCACAGTATCGCCTTTACGGTGCGGGAATACTTCGCTACCGATCAAACTATGGGTGTTCTACAGGGCAGGATGGCATCCTGCGCGCTCACGCATCACTGACCCCCACGCCGCCCGTGGTCTTCTTTGTTGGGCGCAGGCTTGCCTTCCTGATGCTGTGGCGCCGGTCGTGCTTCGTTTTGCTGCGGCGGCGGTGCGGGATGCGCCTCGACGTGTGGCTGCGGCGGAGTCCTCAGCTGAGCCGGAGCTTGCGGTGCCCGCTGGGGCGCCGGATTCTGCTCCATACGCCGCTCGGAGCCTCCCCTCGATTCAGGCATCGACGGCCTGGCCGGCGGCGCCATCCGCTGTTCTGGCCTTTGCAGCGGCATCTCCCGGACGCCTGGATTCGCGGCCCGAGGCTCTGCCATCTGTGGCCGGCCCATCGCAGGAGGTGCTGGCTGCGCTCTTCGGACTTCTCCTCGTTGTTCTCCTCGAGGTATCTCAGGCTGCATCCGGTTGAACGGTTCACGGTTTGCGGGCGTCGGCTCCGCTCCGCCGTTCCCGGCCGCGCGGGGCCGCCCTTCGCCGCCCTGCCACTGCCCACGGGGAGCCGGTGCCGCATAGGACGTGGCCAGCGGACGTTGCAGTGCCGCTGTCGCCGGACGCCCGCGATTCGCTGCAGCGAGTTGCGACCGGTCAACCGCCGCACTTCGCATGTGTTCCAGCTGTACGGGCAGTGCGTTCATCCGGCTTTCCCGACGAACCGCCAGTTCGGCAGTTACCGGTTGCCGCACGATTCCACCGGGCCCGTTATAGCTCACGCGATTAACCGGCGTGTAATTCACCACAGAATGACGGTAGTAGTCGTGCACCACGCGCGTATTGATCCGCGTAACATCGCGATTGTAGACAAACTGGCCGCCGGTATCCCAATATCCTCCGTAAAATCCCATTCCCGTATAGCCGAAGCCGTAATTGATGCCACCGTAATATCCGATGTGCCGGCTCCAGTAACCGGCACGAAGGACATACCGGCTTCCGTAATAATCCCAATAGGGTGGCGTCCATAGCGCATCGACATAAGGGGCCATCACCCACGCTCCCGGCACCCAGTAGTAACCGGCATCCGCGTAATTCCAGTAACCAGGTGTCCAGATGTAGTTCTCGCCGGGGCATTCAGGTTGCGTGTAATCCGGCAATGCTGGCGGAGGCTGCGGCGCTTCCGCTAACTGCTGCCCGTATTCGGGCTCGGCTGCCTGTGGCTCGGCGTATGGCTGCGCATAGTGCTGGTCCGCAGGCGCAAGATTGGCTGCCGCCGGATCGGGTTCCGAATTCCTGTTGCATGCCGCAACCGCTACGACGGCGAAAATGAGTGCGCTCCATAACAAGCAGCGCTGTACGTTGTTCCCCATGCCACCCGTTATTGCACGTGGCATGCCGCGTCTTTCTAAACCAAACAGACCCAACCTTATCAGCCCACCATTCGTCATAATGATCTGGAACCGCGGGAGCGCCAGATATGAAACCAACGGTCCTGACTATCATCCTTGTCTCGTCCGTTTGGGGCCAGTCGTCCGACTCCGCCCCCAGCTTCGAAGCGGCTGACGTTCATGTCAGCGCCAAAACAACCAACCAATTCACCCGCAACGGACAGGTCCATGGCGGCCGCTATGAAATAAAGACCGCCACCATGGTCGACCTCATCCGCTTCGCCTACGGGTTCGACAACGACAAGATCCTCGAGGGCCCGAACTGGCTGGAACTCGACCGCTTCGACGTGACGGCCAAGGTGCCTCCCGACACCAGTTCCGATGCGCAAAAACAGATGCTTCAGTCGCTGCTGAGCGATCGCTTCAAGCTGGCGGTCCGCAAGGAAAACAGGCCGCTGCCCACATATGCGCTGGTCGCGGGCAAGAAGCCTCTATTGAAAGAGGCGGCCGGCTCGGAGGAAAACGGCTGCCGCCCCGAGAGCGCATCGCCCGGCGGCACCAATCAGGGCATGCTGACGATGATGAATGCCAACGGAACTACCACGACCCTCAGATTCGGCCCGGATATGACCATCCACTATATCTGCCGGAACGTGACGATGGAGGAATTCGCAGCCACTGCTCGCACCATGATCGGCGCGTCGCTGGGCTCGAACGCCGTGATCGATGATACCGGAATCAAGGGCAAGTGGAACTTCGATCTCCGCTACTCGTTACAATTCTTCGGACCCGTCATGCCTAACATGTCCGAGCGGATTTCGTTTGTCGATGCGGTCGAAAAACAGCTTGGGCTCAAACTGGAAGAGCGCCCGGTTTCCACGCCCGTCCTGGTAGTCGAGAGCGTGAATCGCAAGCCTGCGGAAAACCCTCCTGGAACGGCCGAAGCCCTGCCTCCTGTCCCCATGCCCACCGAATTTGAAGTGGCCAGCGTCAAGCCAACGGATCCGAACACCAGGATGGGAAGGTTTCAGATGCAGCCCGGCGGGCGCCTCGTCGCCGAGGGCATGCCGCTCCGTTTTCTGGTGAATCGCGCCTTCAACACCAACAACAACGAGGAACTGGCTGGGCTGCCGGATTCGGCTGCCAATGAACGCTACGACATCACCGCCAAAACACCCGCCGGGGGACCGGTGCTCGGCAACGGCGACATGGATGCCATCGCGCCCATGATGCTCTCCCTGCTTAAAGATCGCTTCAAGCTGGCTTACCACACCGAGCAACGTCCGATGACCGCTTACTCACTCGTCGCGGGCAAAGCAAAGATGAAGAAAGCCGATCCTAACAGCCGTATCTTCTGCCGCAATATGCCTCCGCCTCCGGGCACGCCTCCAGGCTCGCGAATGCTGAAATGCCAGAACGCCACAATGGGGCTATTCGCAGAGCGCTTGCAGAACATGGTGCCTGACCTCGCCTGGCCCGTTGCCGACGCCACCAACCTCGAAGGGGGCTGGGATTTCACCTTGACCTTCACGTTCCGCCCGCAGATGGCCATGCAGGTCGCGGGACCGGGCCGCGGCGGAGAAGCGGCGGCCGGAGCGATGCCCGAGGCCTCAGACCCGACCGGCGGCTTGACCATCTTCGAGGCCATCGAAAAACAGCTCGGTCTCAAGTTGGAGAAGCAGAAGCGGGCCGTGCAGGTCTATGTCATCGATCACATCGAATCGAAGCCGACAGAGAATTAACCAATAAGGGAGCCTGGGAGCACACTGCAAAGGAGGCCTTAGCCTACTCGAAAGCCGGAACCTCCTCTGCTCCCATTTGCTCCCCCGGCCTACTTCCCCACCATCACGATCGTGAATGAGCCCGGGACTACAGGCCCGCGGCCTCCTCGACCGCCTCTTCCATCAGCGGGCGGCGTGGCGGGCGCCGGCCCCCGTTCTTGGCTCATGGTGAAAATGCGACTGGTCTGGCTGTCGAGCGTGATGGTCCGCGCGCCATCCATGGTCTTCAGGTTCTGCTCTATCTCGAAGCTGGTCGGGCTTTTTTCTTTGACCACGGTCAAGGTGCCGTTGCCATGCGTGCTGAACGCTTCCATGGTGGCCGGGTTGAACACGGCGCCATCGGATCCACCAGCCAGCGGCAGGCTCGCGAGAATCTTGCCGTCGGTCGCGCTCAGAATCACCATCATGGGCTGGGCCGGCTGCGCCGGCGGATTTCCGGAATTCGCGCAGGCCGCGAACAGCACATGGTTCTTCGCATCGAGCGCCAACCCGTTGCATCGGCCTTTGTCACCTAACGGATAATGCGCAACCGCCTTCATCGTCTTCACGTCGACCGCCGTCACACTGCCTTCCGCGTCCTGCATCACAACGTAGAGCATGCCCTTGCCGTCTCCCACGCCCTGCTCCGGCACGCCGCCCAGATCGATTGTGCCGAGTACGCTGCCGTCCTTGGTGTCGATCACGGTGGCATTTTTCGTCGGGTGGCTGAACACATAGACGCGATCGTTGAACGGATCGAAGTAAATGCCGTCCGGCGCGGCCGGTGCTACGTCAATGGTCTTAATCAGCTTCGTGGTCTTGGTGTCGAACATCGAGACCGGTCTGCTGCTCGTGAAGCCGTGGCCTGATTTCGGATCGACCGCGGCGCCATTTCCGCCAACGCCCGCAATCTCACCGGCCGGCTCCAGTGTATCGAGGTTGAAAATCGTCAGCCGCGTCGGGACTTCCGCCATTGCTGGCCGCGTATCCGTCGCCGCGGAGGCCGGCGAACCCCTGCGCGGTATGTACAGACGGCGGCCCGCCGAGTCGGCGTAGATATAGTCCCAGCCGCCTTCGCCGCCGACCCTCGCCATCTTCAGCACCTTGTATGGGCCCGCGTCCTGAGCCACTCCGGCGAGCGGCACACTCATAACGGCAATCGCCGCCACCAGGATGAATCTTCGCATAAAGCTCCTTTCCACGCGCCGGTGCGTGAATGTGCGGCATCATATCACGCGGCAGCGCGGAGTAGAGCAGCTATCGCCGGGCCAGACGCGCCCAAGGACTCGGCTGCGAGGCTATCCCGGCACTGAGAATCCCGCCGAGTCCCTCCGGACAGGGCGCGGCTACCACTCTTTGCACCGCCGGCAGCGTTGGCAACGCGGTGTCGGGATTCGCGAAATTCATCTCCGTGGCGAAGTTGCCGATCTGCGGCGATGCATCGCGCGCCGTCAGCGGCGGCAGGCTCCATCGCCATTCGATCAGTTTCAGAACCGACGTGTGGTCGAACACTGTGTGGCTGACCTGCGGCGCCATGCCGGTGTTCCGCGTGAACGGCGAGGCCACCACCGTCGGCACGCGCATTCCCAGCAGCACCTCGCCGTTCACCTGGTCGGTATCGACGTTGTTTGCCGCGACGGCGCGGGGCGGCGCTACGTGCTCGAAGAACCCGCCCCACTCGTCAAAATTGATGATCAGAACCGTGTTCCTCCACGACTTCCCTGTAGCTACAGCCCGGAACACCTGCGAGAGAAACGCGTCGCCGTTGCGAATATCGGCGTGGGGGTGATCGTCATTTCCCGTACCGTCGTCCAAAACGGTGTAGATCGGGTCGACGAAGGAAACTGCCGGCAGAGTCCCTGTGGCGGCACGCAGCAGGAACTCCGGGAACAGGCCCATGGACGCCAGGTACTTCGTTCCCCACATGGCCAGGAACGGCACGTTGTTAAAGAAATAGCGATGGCTCACGCCGGCCGCGGCCAGCCGGTCGAAAATCGTGGGCAGGCTGCTGATCGAAACGCTGTCATCCAAGCGGTCGGTCTGCGCGGACCACAGAAAGAGCCGATTGGGAAACGTCGGCCCGAGGATCGCCGCGAAGTAGCGGTCGCACGCCAGGTACTGCTGTGCAAGCGCGCTATAAAACGGCAGGTCGGCGGGGCCATAATAGCCGATGGCGAAAACGTCGTTCGCCGGATCGCGCAGAAAGCCGTCCATAACGCCCTTGTCGTAGCAGATCCGCGAGCCGGAGTAGGAATGGTCGGGGTCCGGATGCGGGCAGCCCGTGTAGTCGGGCGCCAGTGAATACGTCGGATGAGACACTCCGTTCGCGTCCGCATAGCTCAAGCCCGCCTGCTTGCCATCGGCGCCCTGGATCCAGCCGAAGAAATGGTCGAAGCTGCGATTCTCCATCGTCACCACGACGATGTGCTCGATGCCGGACTGCGGCGGCGGCGGCAGTGTGACCGAGCCCGAGAGTTCGATCGCACCGTTCACCAGTTTGGGCACACTCACCGTCAGGGAACCCGATCCCGAAACCGTCTGTGGAATCGCGCTGCGTCCGCCCATAATCGTTCCCAATCCCGCACCGCCGATTGTGTGCAAAAACGTCCGCCGGTTCCAACGCATGAACATACCTCCGCCGGTATTGCATCACAGAAGGATTTCACTCGGATAAACGCCCGAGGCACCTTCGTTCAGAACGGCACAAAAGCCGCTCGCGAAACGAGCGCACCTTCCCCGGTGCATGGACCCCGGCCCTCTGCGGTATGCTTTGCCTGATGCGTCTGATCGGTACGGCCATACTCTCTTCGCTTGCGCTCCTGGCGTCCGCCCAACCCGCCGCCCTCCCGGACGGTCTCTACGCCGAAATCAAAACCGCGAAAGGCCTCATCGTCGCCCGTCTCGAAATAGACCTAGTGCCCATGACCGTCGCCAACTTTGTCGGCCTGGCCGAGGGCACTATTGCCAACGCAGCATTCGACCCGGGCCGGCCCTTCTTCGACGGCACCACCTGGCATCGTGTGGAAGCAGGGCACGTGATCCAGACGGGCATTCCGCAATCGAGCCGTGCGCGCGGCCCCGGATACACGTTTCCCAACGAGATTCATGCGCGCCTGAGCCACAACCACCCGGGAGCGCTCAATATGGCCAACGGCGGACCGAACACCAACGCTTCCCAGTTCTGCATTATGCTGGGCGATCGCTCTTACCTCGACGGCGACTACACCGTGTTCGGCGAAACGGTCGAGGGCCTGGACGTGGTGAAGCGCGTGGAGCGCGGCGACCCCATCGAGAGCATCCGGATTGTACGCATCGGCGCAAAGGCCGAGGCTTTTCATCCCACCACCGAATCTTTTCAGGCGATGGTGAAAGCCGCCGAACAACAGGTCGCCGAGCAAGCCGCCAAGAAGGCACAGGTGGAGCGCGAGTGGGTGGTGCGCAATTACCCGAAAGCCTCGGGACCGGATGGCGGCGTCCTCACGGAAGAATTATCGCCACCACGTGACTCTGTCGCGCACGGCGGCATCCTCCACGTGAAGTACAGCGGGAAAGAGATGCGCTACAAAGGCCTTGTCATCGGCTGGGATGGAGCACCCCTCGAAACGATCGCGTTTGCCAGCGGAGACACGGGTGTTCCCGGATTCGAAGACGCGCCTCGCCCATTCCCCTTCGAGGTCGGCAAGACGAAAATCAATCCCGGGCTCGATGGCGTGATCGCCTCCATGCGTCCCGGCGAACGCAAACTCGCGGTCTTGCCCGCGGCGCTAGGCTACGGCCGCGCCGGCACCTACCCTCCGGAAATCAAAGGCAAGCGCCGATTTGTCGTCTCACCCAACAGCCTTTTGGTGTACGAAGTCGAAGTGTTGCCGTGACTAATCGGAGCCGCAGCTAGCTGCTCGAGGGTTAGGGAGCGGTCGAGGCCGCGCCTGGCGCCGTCATCCTTCTCTCCTTCACGATCCACCAGTACGCCGGTAGCGCCAGCAGCAACGCCACAACCGCCACCACGAAGCCCGGATAATACGACCCCGTCCGCTCGATCAGCAATCCGGTCACGATCGGCGCGGCTACTCCCGGTATATTGCCGGCGAAGTTCATCAGCCCCATCCACGTGCCCGCTGCGTCGTCCGGCGCCACGCTCACCAGCAGCGCATACAGATTGCCCGTCGCCAGCCCGACCAGCGAAGCTGCCCCGAGCGCCAGCACGGCCGCGCGATCGTCCGCCAGGCGCCCGGCCACGAGCAGCATCCCACTCGTGAGGAACGCCACCGTCACGATGGCCTTGCGGGCACGGTGTTCGTTATACCCGAGCCTCACCAGCCGGTCGGCAATCCAACCGCCGATCGGTTCACTGACGGCATACACCAGGAACGGAAGCACGCAGGATGCACCGGCCTGCTTCAGGGTCATATGACGCGATTCCACCAGATAGTCCGGCAGCCAGGTCACCAGAAGATACCAGTAGTAGCCATATCCGAAATGTCCCAGACACATACCCAGCAGGTTGCGGTCGAGCGTCCGCAGCGATTCGCCCAGGCTGTCCGCGGGCTTGCTGGCATCGGCACGGACATGCGACGGAAATGCTGCCAGCCAAGGCACGAGCCAGATCAGGCTGCCGAACCCGAGAACGAAGAACGCGCTGTGCCAGCCGAACGACGCGACCAGCCCCGCGATCAGCGGTGCACCGATCGCCAGCCCCGCCCTTGTGCCGCAGTTCATGATGCCCGAGGGAAGTCCACGCTCCTCCGCGCTGAAGAGCAGCGCAATCATCTTCATGCCGCCGGGTAAATAGACCGATTCGCCGATTCCGAGCAGCACGCGCATGGTGAACAGCGCCGTCAGGGTGGTTGCCAGACCGGTGAGGCCGCACGACACCGACCACACCGCGAACGCGCCCGCGTAGAGCCAGCGCAGGTTCATGCGGTCCGCCGCCCAACCCATCGGCATTTGCATGAGGGCGTACGACCAGAAGAATGCGGAAAGCAGCAGCCCTTTAGCCGCCGGTCCCAAATGCAACTCCCCGCCGATTACCGGCAGAGCTACTGACAGGATCGCCCGGTCGAAGTAATTAATGAAGCCGGCGCTGAACAGCAAGCCGGTGATGATCCACGCACGGGTTTTGGAAACTTTCAAAGGTACGGCCACGCAGCACTCGATTGTAACGCCGCGCCGGCAAATCACAGGCCTTCGGGCCGCCACGTGCCATAATCTTTTCTTATGCGATATCGGCAGCTGGGACGCAGCCCCTGGAAAGTATCTGAAGTCAGCTTTGGCGCCTGGGCCATCGGCGCCGATTGGGGCTCGGTCAGCGACACCGAGTCCCTCGCCGCTCTACACACTGCCGTCGACTGCGGCGTGAACTTCATCGACACCGCGGACGTGTATGGCATGGGCCGCAGCGAGCGCCTCATCGCCCAGCTCAAGCGCGAGCGCAAGGAATCCATCGTAGTCGCCACGAAAGCGGGCCGCCGCCTCAAGCCCCACGACGCCGCAGGCTACAATGAGCAGAACCTACGCGGCTTCATCGAGGATAGTCTCCGCAACCTGGCTACCGACTCACTCGACCTAGTCCAGCTCCACTGCCCTCCGACCGACGTCTATTACCACCCGGAGCTCTTCGATGTCCTTGATCGTCAGATGAAGGAAGGCAAAATCCGGTGCTACGGCGTCAGCGTCGAACGCGTCGAAGAGGCCCTCAAGGCGATGGAGTATCCCAACGTTCAGACCGTGCAGATCATATTCAACTGTTTTCGACAGCGTCCGGCCGGGTTATTCTTCCAGGAAGCTGCGTGCCGCCAGGTTGGCATTCTCGCGCGTGTTCCCCTCGCCAGCGGACTGCTCAGCGGCAAGTTCACATCGAACTCCCAATTCGCCGCCGACGATCACCGCAATTACAATCGCCACGGCGAGGCCTTCGACGTAGGCGAAACCTTCTCCGGCGTCAATTACGACACCGCCCTTGCCGCCGTCGAACAGCTCCGCCCTCTCGTCCCCGCCGGAGTCTCCATGGCGCAATTCGCTCTACGGTGGATCCTGATGTTCGACGCCGTCACCTGTGCCATCCCCGGCGGCAAACGCCCCGCCCAAGTCACCGACAACTGCGCCGCGAGCGACCTGCCGCCGCTGTCGGCCGAAGCGATGGACGCAGTCCGCGGCATTTACGACACACGGATTCGCGCCACGGTCCATCAACGGTGGTAACTATTTAGGGAGTCTGCCGCCGCTTATTGCCTCGGCGGCCCTTCCACCTGGACCGGAACAGCCGCCGGTCCGCTCTCATTTGCGGCCATCAGGTTGGCGAGCATTCTTCCGTGGGCGCCGCCGGGGAGCAGCGAGAACCTCGATTTGGCTGCCAGAATCCGTTGCGTCTCCAATACGTCGAAAAGTGCCTCCGCGACCTCGGGCTCCCGGGCGATCTCTTGAAAGGCTCTGCCCACGGTAGCGGGACGAATGGCGGCTGCCTTCGCGAATTCCACGGCGGCTTCGCGCTCTGCCGAACTGGTAATGACGCTCACCTGGTTCGCTCCAGCCTGTTTGATGGCCGACGTAACCTGGCGCAGCCGGTTCACGACCTTCTCTTCGATCTGCCGGATCATTCCCGCGTCGCGGAAGTGAACTTTGCGAATATAAACGGAGCCTAGTTTGTAACCCCACTCCTGCGATTTCCCCGTGACCTCGGCCCGTACCGTCTGGCTCATGTTGTGGCGGGTCTGCAGCATTTCCGCTAACGGCATATTGCTCAGACATCGCACGGTCGCATTGCTCACGTTGGCCCGCAATGAACCTCGGGGATCGGTGTTCTTGAAAAGGAACGCCACAGGGTCGTCAACCCACATTTCGTACCAGATCCCGATTCCCATGGGCGCTCCTTCCTCCGAATTCACCGGCTGGCTGCGAAGGTATTCCTGGTCGAGCCGCAGATCGAGTTCATGACACGCTCCCAGCAGATTGATGACGAACGCCGAGGGGCCGAGCTTTGCCGGCAGGAAGTGAAGCCCCGGCTCGTTCAGGACACCGACCACGCGGCCGAACAGCATGTAGACCCGGCACGTCCGCTCTCGGACGACCGCGTATAACCCGAAGATCCTGGCGATTCCCAGAATGATAGATTCGAGGATGAATGGCGCGATGAACGCAATCAGCGCCGCTATGATAAAGTCCACACCCGGGATATTCATTTCGACGCCTCCAGATAGATCTGCGATGCCCGGTCATAGAGTGCCAGGCGGACGTTCCGAAGATAGGCTCGCAACACCGCCGGCCCGCTGCGGTGCAGCTCGGCGAGCTCGCCAGCGAGCGACTTGATTGGTTCCACCTCCGCCTGAGCCTTAAGCGTTTCGATCTCCACTGCCCGCCTGGACTGCACCACCCTCTGGTCTGCCGAGGCCTGCGCCAGGCTGATGTCGCTCGAGACCTGGTTATGCGCCGTGTTGATCGCCGCCAGCGCAGATTCTACTTCGGCCGGCGGGTCGATTCCGGTAATCAAGGAAGCGTCGAAGATCACGCCGTAGCGCGCCGGTGTCGCACGGCACTCGCCATCCATGTACTCGTTCAGGTCGCGCAAATTCTTTCGCAGATCGTTGATGGAGACACCGGTCATCTCCGCGCCGGCCAGAGACGCCACGTCCGAATCCGCGGTTCCGCCACTACTCGCCGCCGCGGCGGCTGATTTCGCTTCGAAGTTGGCGATCCGTTGCCGCAACACCGAAACGAAATATGCCATCACGTGAACGAATGGCTTCTTGATGCCAAAAAGATACGCGTAAAGGTTCGATTCGCTCACGCGATACCGGATCTGGCCCGTCAGCCCTGTATTGAGCTGGTCTTTCCCAACGGCCTCCAGGCGGCTGCCGCGATCGTTCGCCATCGGATCTTCCGGATCCATGGCCATGTTCACCGTCACGGTCGCGATAGAAACCTTGTGAACCCGCTCCCAGGGCATCTTGAAATATGGTCCACCGGGCTGAATCACCTGGACCTGCGGATAGGAGTAGCGGTCCCGCTCTTCCGGCCGGAGTGACTCCGCGATCGGGTCTTCAAGCGTGGTCTTTCCTCCGATCACCCGCACGGCGCGGCCGAAGCTGGTCTTGACTGCTCGCTGGTTTTGATCCACCGTATACAGTCCCATCACGATGAACCGCAGAACGAACCACGCCAACAGCCCGATGGCGCATCCGAGAAGTATTTGCATCGGCTATCCCCCCGTCTCATACCGGCCGATTGTCACCGCAGCGTAATCCTCGGACTGCCGCAAGGGCCGGATGGACATCCACCATACAATAGGAGACTTCGCAGTCCGATGCAAATGCAGCCCCCAATTCGCTTCGGCGCTCTATCAGCCGTATCGGCAAACCAATTCCACAGGTTTCCGCAGTTCCCCGCCCAGCTATCGAAGGATAACTATCAAAGGAGATCTAACCTTTTGGGATTCGTTTTCGGCGCCAGAACCCTATACGATATTACTCATTGCGCCATCGGTTGAAACGGGGACCATGTCTAAATTATCGTGGCGCGTGGCGAGGTCGCCTTGGATCTAATTGTCATTTTCGGAGTTGGTTGCGCTGCCGCTCTCGTCGGCACACTCACTGGTATTCTTCTACTCCGGCGCAAGCTGCGGCCGCCTGTTACCGAGGCCGAGCTCACCGAGTTGAGAGGAAAGCTGCAAGCCGGCGAGACGTCCCTGGCTACAGCCAATGGAAACGTGAGGGAGTTGCGTGCTCAGCTTGCCTTGCAGGAGACAGCTCTTCTGCAAAGCCGTCAAGACGCGACAAAACGGCAAGAGCAGCTCGATGCAGAGTCGGCTGAAATGCAGAAGGAAAAGGTGCAGCGGGCAGTCGCGGAGAAACGCGCCATGGAACTGAGCGCCGGGATCGCTGTCCTGACGGAAAAATGCACCGGCCTGGAATCTCAGGCAAAGCAGGAACGCGACCGCGCAGCTGAGATTGGCAGCCGCCTGGCCTCCGTCGAAGGCGAGCTTGAGGCCGGCAAAAAGAGAGCTCAGGAACTGACTGACCAGGCGGCCCGGCTGGTCGGTGAATCCACCGAGCTCAAACGTCTGCATGAAGAGGAAGGCCGCCTGCGGCTCGACTGTGAGACGCAATTGAACGCCGAGCGGGAGACAGTTCGGCGGCTAACAGTGCAACTCGCGGAACTCCGCAACGACCGGGCGCAGCTTGAGGTCAAGCTGCGCGCAGAGATGGGTACGGCGGCGAAGGGGCGCGAGCTTCTGCTGCTGGCACAGGAAAAGCTGTCTTCTGCCTTCAAGGTACTCGGCGCGGAGGTCCAGATTGGAAACGGCAACGGAAATGGGAACGGGAACGGAAACGGGAACGGAAATTCGACAGCTTTGGTAGCAGCTCTGGCCGACACTGAAGCCGACCCGAAGACCGATGCGCCCTGCTGTCGTCCGCCCACACAAGTTAGCCGGGCCGCCCCGAGCTCATGAAGGAAATGGCCGGTCGGATGAAGGGGCTTGAACCCCCGGCCCACACTTAAAATCGGTAAGTTGCTGATTCCTCTGTTCAGTGACAAAGGTCGAAACGGGCGGCGGGGTCTAGGCACAATTTAGGCACAGCAAGGGCCGATAATGCCCGACCGATGCACTAGGATACCGTCTCCGGCTCACCCCGGCCGCACGGGCGTGATCCGAAAGGTGCTTCCGAACCTCATCATGGTTCCCCAACATACGGAACCCGCTGGTGCGCTGTTTCCCGTCGCTGCGATGGAACACCGCCCGGTCCTCGCCGATGTGAACTACGCCTGCCGCACAAACGTTCCCAGTACCAGCGCCGCAATTACGATCTCCAGAATCGCGATGGGTAGTTCACCCTCTTCCGAAAAGTGTCTGAAGCCGAGGAACAGCAAGGGAAAGCCCGCCAGCGCGTGCTGGAGCTTCTGCAGCAATCCCGCCGCGACCGCCTTCCGATCATGCAGATGAATCACCTTGATTGGGGCATTTTACCTCACGCGCCCGCAACCCCGGGCAGCACGGTATGGGCAATCCGCGCTCGAATCCCAATAGGCTCAAGGAAATCTTCCGGGGCTCAGCGTAACGATCACCCGCACTAAATGTGGTATGGCTTCACGGATATTTTTTGGGTTCGCCGGTTTGCTTGAAGATGCGGGCTGCGCGGCTGCCAGCGGAGGCGGCGCGGTTTGGGAAGAATGGAGCGTGCCCCGAGAACCGGCGCTATAGCACTGAGGGAATGAGAGTGAAAGTAACCTAATATGGCGTAGGTTCCTGCTTTGACGGCAATTGAGGCTTGTTCATTACACCCATCATGGCTCGTTCATCATACCGTCATTTTCACTTCGTAACCTCAAATGTTCCTTAGAGAATCATGTTACGAAAGCAATCTCTGACGTCTGCGCTCCCCCACGCGACGACGCGTCCAGCGCTTGTCTGCGCAGTGGCCGCGCTTGCCCTTTCCGCCGGACTGCCACGTGCAAGTGCTGGCGATGATCTCTTGCATGCGCTTTCGCCGGTCACCGACGCCATGCTCGCGAAACCGGCGGCGGACGATTGGCTGATGCGACGCGGCAATTTTGCCAGCTGGGGTTTTAGCATGCTCGACCAGATCAACACGGGCAATGTCGGCGGTCTTCGGCTCACGTGGGCCTGGAATATGGAGCCGGGTTACCAGGAAGAAGCACCGCTTGCGCACGACGGTGTGCTGTTCCTAGCGCAGCCGCGAAATGTCGTGCAGGCATTGGACGGGCGGACCGGCGACCTGTTGTGGGAATATCGACGCGAACTGCCGAAGGTCGAGGGCGGTTACCACAACGATCTATTCAGTCGCGCGCGCGGCACCATTGCGCTGCACGACGACGGGGTGTTCCTGGCGACGGCGGATGCGCACGTCGTCGCACTCGATGCGCACACCGGTAAAGTGATCTGGGACACCGCGGTCGCTGACTACCGCCAAGGCTACACCTTCACCGGTGGCCCCATGGCGGCAAACGGCAAAGTCATCGCTGGCATTTCCGGCTGCACCAATCCTGGCACCAGTGGCTGCTTCATCGTTGCCCTCGCCGCTAAGACCGGCACCGAGATCTGGCGCACCAAAACGATCGCGCAGCCGGGCTCGCCCGGTGATGCCAGCTGGCATGGCCTGCCCGCGGAGAAGCGCAACGGTGGTTCGGTCTGGACCTCTGGCAGCTACGATCCCGCCCTCAACCTCTTCTATTGGGGCACCGGCGGCCCGATTCCGCATAGCCAAATCGTTCGTGCCACCGGCGATGGCGCCGTGCTCTACACCGATTCAACACTGGCGCTGAATGCGGATACGGGCAAGATGGTCTGGTTTCACCAGTATCTGCCGCGCGATCAATGGAACCTCGATCACACGTTCGAGCAAGTGCTTGCCGACATCACCGTTGACGGTCATCCGCAGCAAGCGCTGCTCACCCTCGGCAAGCCCGGCATCCTCTGGGCGCTCGACCGCCGCACCGGCAAGTTCCTGTGGGAGCGCGGGACCACCTATCAGAACGTCTATAAGCAGATCGATGCCAAGACCGGACAAGTCGGCCTCAATGAGAGTCTCATCCCGACCAAGCTCGACGAGACCAAATTTGTCTGTCCGTCCGACTATGGCGGCAAGCTCTGGATGGCGACCGCATATAATCCGGCATCGAAGACGCTGTTCGTACCCCTGAACAATCTATGCATGGACTGGAAGATCGTTGCGCAAGAGCCGCTGCCAGGCGAAGATTACGGTCGCGGCCGCCTGGAATTCCGCCTTCCGCCGAACAACAGCGATATTGGGCGGGTCGATGCGATCAATCTTGACGACAAGCAGACGCGGTGGTCGCAGACGCGCCACCCCTATTGGACGAGTTCCTTGCTTGCCACGGCTGGCGGCGTTGTTTTCGGCGGTGATGCCAACCGCCGCTTCGTCGCCTTCGATGGAGCAAGCGGAAAAATTCTCTGGCAGCTGCCGCTTAACAGCCAGCCTGGCGGCTTTCCGATGACCTACACAGCCGGCGGCAAGCAATATGTCGCCGTTCCGGTAGGCCCGAGCCTCATCGGCAACCGCGTCATCCATCAGCTGACGCCGGAAATTCCAGTCCCCAGCGGCGGCTCGACGCTGTTGGTGTTTGCGCTGCCGGATGAGCGGCGGCGGTAGGCATGCGGGGGCCACGGCCATCAACGGGATACCTACCTGGCACTGGCCGTGAGCGGCCTTGATGCGTAACTCCGATCGCTATGCACCGAATTCGTCGACCTGAATCGCGATGAGCTGGTGAAGGTCCCCACACGAGTGAATTTCACGGGACTCGATCACATTTGGCTACCGCGAACGGTCCTGACGTCGGACAATTTTCGCCGGACTGGCGTTTCAATCTGAACGGCCCCAATAGGGACGGCGACGCGGCCTGATGCGCTGCGGCGGGTTTCATCGGTTCTTTCGTGATATTTCCCGGATGTATGTCGGTACTGGAAATACTGGACCATTCGCCGTAACATGATTGCAAAACGTCGCGGAGTTCGGGCGGCCAGGAAAACCATCACGGCAAGACAAATCATAATGACGCCACCGCAACGGCTCGTGTCCGCTTGGTTGCTCGAAGTGCTTGATCGCGGGATTGCCCCGTTCCGGCGGCGCGCTCGTGTGAAAGCGACGAAGGATAGCGGACCCGCTCGAAGTGCCACGCCTTCTGTCAAAAAGCGCCACGTACGGCGTTCCGAAGCAGAAATGAGTTGCACGCCGGATTCGGCAGCTCCCGCCGACCTCCTCGGCTGCCCGGTGCCTGCTCAACATCTTTTTATAACAGCAAAGCATCCTTTTTTAAGAGACCGACTTGACGGAGAACAATACTGGCACCCGGCGGCCGCCCGTCCTTACTGCCATCGAGACGGTCTGTTAAAATTGCGCTCAAACCGCTGAACGCCGCTTCCATCGACCGCGTAGCCGGGGATGCGGCACCCCTTAGCGTGAGAGCCGTTATGACGGTGAACCGTCGGGACAAGCTGAACGAGATCTTCGAGAAAGCGCGCCAGCGGCCTGCGGGCGAGCAACACGGCTTCATTCGGGATCAGTGCGGCGACGACGCGGAGTTGTATGCGGCTGCCGTTCAGATGCTCGACCACGAGGGAGGGCATCCGCAGGATCTACCAGCCCCGAAGCCGGTATTCGCCGATGGAACGCTAGTCGCGGGACGGTACCGCATTATCGCCTTCCTCAATCGCGGAGGAATGGGCGAGGTCTATGAGGCGGAAGACCTCGAGATGAGAGAGCGGGTGGCGCTGAAGACCCTGCTGCCCTCGATCGCCGCGGACGGGCGAATGATCGCCCGATTTAAGCAGGAGATCCAGTTATCCCGTCAGGTTTCGCACGAGAATGTATATCGTGTTTTCGACCTGGCTCGCCACCAGGTGGAGGGTCTGACCGGCGACGCACAATACTTCCTCACGATGGAACTGCTGTCCGGTGAAACTCTTGCACAGCGGCTCTCCGGCGGCCGGCGGATGTCGTGCGAAGACGCATTGCCCTTGCTGGAGCAGATGGCGGCAGGACTGGACGCCGCGCATCGCGTGGGAGTAATCCACCGGGATTTCAAACCATCCAATGTCATGCTGGCGAAGTGCCTGGGCGGCACGCGCGTAGTGGTGACGGATTTCGGATTATCGCGGCGCTCCATACCGGATGGGGACACGACTCTTACGCTCAGCGGCGCGATCATGGGGACGGTGGATTATATGGCGCCGGAGTTATTCCAGGGCGCAACCGCCACTATCGCGTCGGACATATACGCGTTGGCGACGGTTGCTTACCGGATGATCACCGGCAGGCTTCCGTTTTCTTCGAAGGATCCGGAGTGGAGGCAAGCGGTGCCCTCGCCCCGGAAGTACGTGCCGGAACTGGATGCGAAGTGGGAACGGGCCATTCTGCGCGGAATGGACCGGGAGCCGGCGCGCCGTTTCGCCACTGCCGGCCGATTTGTCAGCGCCCTCAAGGAAGAGGCCACCGGCTTAACGGTTCCGCTGCCCGTGATGACGCGGCGGCGGTGGACCGCGGCCGCGGGCGTCCTACTCCTGGCACTGGCCGCATTCTGGGTACTGTACGGTTGGCGCGCGACTCGGAACCAATCCTCGCCCGAAGCCAGGCGTTGGTACGAACTCGGCGCAGCGGCGCTCCGCGACGGAACCTATTACCGCGCAGCGAGGGCGTTGGCGCAGGCAATCGCGATTGACCCCGGCTTCGCTCTCGCGCATGCCCGGCTGGCCGAGGCACGAAACGAACTGGACGATTCGGAGAGGGCGAAGGGGGAAATGCTCGTCGCGCTTGACTCACCCTCGCCCCGGGGCTCGCCGCGCGGCGCGGAGCTTCTATATGTCGATGCCATCCACCGAACATTGACGGGAGACTCCGCCGGCGCCATTCGCGTTTACCTCCAACTTGAGGAGCGCGTTCCCGATGCGGACAAGACGGCCGTCCTCGTCGACTTGGGCCGCGCCTATCAAGCAAACGAGCAGCCGCAAGAGGCACTCGATGCGTATCGCGTCGCAATCCGGCGCGATTCTCAGAACGCCGCGGCGCACCTTCGGGCAGGGATTCTGCTCGGACGTCTCGGAAAGTACATCGAGGCGAATACGGAATTGGAAGCGGCCGGTTCGCTCTACCAAGCTTCGAGCAACAACGAAGGGCAGGTGGAGGTGCTGTATCAGCGGGCATTGGTGGCCACGGCCAGCCTAAACTTCAGCCAGGCAACGGCCGCGGTCGACAAAGCCATTGAGCTGTCGAAGGCCATCTCTACGGAGCATCAGCAGATTGCCGCCATGTTGCAGCTCGGCGTGATTACTTACCTGGAGGGCAGCCCGGACGAGGCGGCCCGAATCGCTGCGGAAGCTACCAGCAAGGCTCGGCTGGCGGGGATGACGAACCTCGCCGCGCGAGGTCTCACGGACCTGGGCTCAGCGGAATTCGTCAAAAGGGACCTGACGCGGGCCGAAGAGGATTTTCGCGACGCGCTGGAGCTGGCGCGGCATTATGGCGCGCGCCGCTACGAGGCGCGCGCCCTGCTGTCGCTCGCCAGCCTGCATCAGCAGAAAGGCGACAGCGAATCCACTTTACGCGAAGCGAGATCGGCCTTGGAGTTCTACCAGAAAGCGGGATTCCCGACGCAGACGCGCCAGTGCCTCATTCTAATCGCCCGGACGTATCGCGATTCCGGAATGGAGGGCGAGGCGCTCAGCGCGTTCGAGCAGTTGCTGTCGAGCGCCACAACCGCGAGCGATCGCGTGCAGATGGCCCAGGCAGAGCAGGGCATCGCTTCGGTGTTACTGCAGAAGGAACGCTGGACGGAAAGTCTGGACCATTATCAGCACTGTTATTCCATCGCCAAGGAGATCGGCTACGTCGATATGGTCACGCGCAGTCTCTTGGGTCAGGGAGGCGTGCTGTGGCGGCTAGGCCGCTATGCGGAGGCCGAGCAGGCGTTGGCGAGCGCCGAGGCGGCAGTTGGACGGAGTGCGGATGCGAATCAAATCGCGTCGATTGCGGCGGAGCGCCGCGCCTCGATGCTGTTAAGCCGCGGCTTATATCGTGAATCCGCCGCCTCGGCGAAGCGCGCCGCCACCCTCGTGACCGCCGCAAATAGTAGCCCATCCGGCAGCCAGTGTGTCGGGGGCGTCGCGATGGCGCAATCGAGGGCGGCAGCGGAAGGAGAGCGCCTTTGCCGCAGCGGGTTGGCAGCCGCTGAGTCGCGCGGCGACCGATCCGAAATTGCAGCGCTCCGGCTATTGCTGGCGCAGATCCTGCTGGTGGGCGGCCAGAACGCCGAGGCGGCCGAGCAGGCGCGCACGGCGGCCGAAGAAAGTGACAAAGCCGGCCATCCCGAGTCGGCGTGGCGAGGATGGGCGATCGTCGCCATTGCATCCCGTCCCAGCGGGAACCCCGCGCATGCACAAGCGGCGGATCGGGCGCTCGCCCGGCTGGCCGGATTGCGGGACCTTTGGGGCGCCGCGAATTATCTGACCTATCTGGCTCGCCCGGATATTCGGAAACTACAGGCGAACTTGCCCACCCCTGCGCGGTAAAGCCAAAAACCTATTGCATTAACAGGTCGAATCGTTTATTGTAAGGAGAATTTGGAGGTATTGGTGAATTTTCGTACGGTTGCCTATGGCGCTGGGATTGCCGCCCTTGCCGCCCTCGCCTACTTCGTCGGAACCAAGCAGAAGATACTCACCAATGCCGGAGACGATGCGCCGATCATCGTTTCCGGTGGCTCGATGCATATCTGGGCCACACCGGGATCAAAGGGCAATAGTAAAAAACATTACTTTAGCCTTGGTGCCGACAGCGGTAATGCCAATGGGCTCGCGCATTGGACCAACGGCGCACAGACCGGTGCTTCCAACTATCCTCGTGCAATCGCACAGGTGGAAGTCTCCTACGCGAACGGGGGTAAGCGAACACCTTATACATGGGGGCCGGCGCCGGGGCACGAAGGGGATGCGGTGACCCTTACCTTCGGGTATTGCGCCCAAGGCTCCTCTTTCTGCGGCGGCTACCCGCAGGCAGACGACGTCGTCACGGCATACTCCGATCAGAAATCACTTGTCTTCAAGTCCGTTCAGCGGGATGGAACGACCCAGAACGACATGACCAGAGACGAGTCGGTCTTTGACGATTACTGGAATCATCAGCCGAGTTCGTCTACGCTGAACTGGGTGACCGTTAACGGGACTTCCTATAATTGCACTCCCGGCTCGATCGAGTGCGTGGTCGTGATCCACTTCTGCACTGGCGGTAAGTGCTGAGGCAAGACAGAAGCGTCACCAGTTTTCGCCAAGTTGTCGTTTCCGGGACGGGTCCACGCTCGACGACTGGACTAGATCAGCGCTTCGGGAAAGTCGTCGCTGGTCCATGCGACCCCCGTTTGGTAAAAATATTCCTCGTCAGAGGAATCTGTGGGTCATTGATACGCCCGGATGGCGACGGGGACCTCAGGTAGCGTACCGGTTGCAGGCCAAGTCTCACAATCGGCGCGAAACGGCCAATTGGTTGGCCACATGTCGGGAACTTGCGGCTTCCAGCGATCTTCTGATTCAACCTGGCTTTACCTGATATTGACCGCGCGGCCATGAAATGCTACATCTGCAGCATTAAGCTGCTTTTGCAACATATAAGGAGGGAACGATGATCCTCTCGCTCCGTCATCGCCATGCCAGTAGCGGGGTTCGACAGTCCGGGAACGCCGGGCGGCGACCTGTTGGGCTATGTGCAGCCCGGCTGCCTCGGCTCATAACTTAGTGGCGTTAACGTTGTCTGGTGGGATCGGGCCCCTGAACCAACATTGAGCCATCCCGAGCGCGCGAGACATGGAGATGCTCATCCAAGTATTCCAAACGTCGCTGCCAAAAATCAATCACATCCTGCTTGCGGCTGATAACATGCCCCTCGTTCTTGTAAATTCGGTACTCAGCCTGCTTGCCAAGTCTGCGCAGAGCTTTATAGATTGCGTCGGATGCTGAGAGAGCGGTGTCCTCATGACCAATCAGCAAAGGAGTCTCAATTTTGCCGAAAAGCGGAAGAGGCGGGTTTCGATATAGCGTGAGCCCATAGCCATGGGGTTCCTGCCATGTTCCCTTGACCCTTTCGTAGTAATCTTTGCTTCCTGGAAAGGCCAAGTAAGCGGCGAGTAGGTCAGGATTTAGGATAGCGGCCGAAATGACGGCTGCTTTGAATCGAGCGGTCTGCACTATCAGCGCCAAGGTGCAATAGGACCCGTAGCTCTGCCCCATGATGGCTACGCGATTCAGAATCAACGATTCCTTGGTCTCGAGCGGCATCGACGCCCGACATAACGGCAGCAGCTAAGTCGTGCATGGATTGGCCCGTTCTCCGGGGGCGCATCGGGATAGAGCACTGCGTATCCACGGGTTGCTAGAACTTGTATATTAAGCGCCGGGGTGGACCAAAATCCGTAAGTATTGACGGCATCCGACCCCGCGGTTATAGGTTCGGCCGGCGGCGCCTCTGTGCGCACATTCTGCTTCTGTT
>Ga0126381_100000425_pt1 | contig 46270 bp, 34 predicted proteins | sample PanSoiMetPlot_28_FD_96465 | JGI IMG/M metagenome (GOLD analysis project Ga0126381, IMG submission 96465) | Tropical forest soil microbial communities from Panama - MetaG Plot_28 | ecosystem: Environmental > Terrestrial > Soil > Tropical forest > Bulk soil | place: Panama | collected 2016-02-17 | reverse complement strand
ATTCGCAGTTGAGCGGGATCAAGCAGACCTTGATGTCGGCTAAAGGCTCGCAGCCGGGTTTCCAGCCGGCGGCGTTTGGCCTGCAGCCCGGCGGAATGATGCCGCCCAATGGGATGATGCCCCCCAATGGGATGATGCCGCCGAATGGAATGATGCCACCCAATGGGATGACGCCGCCCAACGGTATGGCGGGGCCGAACGGAATGGGCCAGCAAAACGGGATGCAACCGTCGCAAAACGGGATGCCGCAGTCGCCCAATGGAATGACGCCGCAGATGAGCAACGGGTTCAACTGGCTTCCTTCGCCGATCGAGGCGAAATTCCAGGTGATAGATAATCCGTTCGCGGCGCCGAATCCGCCGACCACGGATAACCTCTATCAGTTCGGCTACAACTTCTTCAGCACCGGGGTTTCAACCTTTGCCCCGGTAGGGAATATCCCGGTTGGAAACGATTACGTAATCGGCCCCGGCGACGAAATCGACATTCTGCTGTGGGGTCGCGTCAACACCGTGCTGAACCCGGTAGTGGACCGTCAAGGCATGATCCAGGTGACCGAACTTGGCCCGATCCAGGTTGCCGGCCTGACTTTCAAGGAGGCCAAAAAGCTCATCGAGGCCAAGGCTACGAAGATGACCGGGGTCCAGGTCGACGTCACCATGGGCCAGTTGCGCACCATAAATATCACTGTGGCCGGCGACGTTATTCAACCCGGCGCCTACCAGATTAGTGCGCTGTCGCGCGTCTCCAATGCCCTGGTCGCCGCGGGTGGAGTCAGCAAGGTAGGCAGTCTGCGCAGCATTGAGGTTCGTCACGGCAACCAGTTGGTCGATGTAGTTGACCTGTACGACATTTTGTTACACGGCGACAATCAGGCGGATCGGCGGGTGGAGGAGGGCGACGTAATTTTTGTTCCGGTGATCGGCAGCGTAGTCGGCATCACCGGCGAAGTGAAACGGCCCGCCATCTACGAACTCAGAAAGGATCACACGGAATCGCTTGATGCGGCCCTCAAGTTGGCTGGCGGGGTCAGCGGATTCGGCTTTGGCGATCGCGTCTCGGTCGAGAGAATCCAGGATCACAGGCGTATGATCGCGCTGGACGTCGGCCTGCGGCGCTTGACGAATCAGAGATTTTCGATTCGCGACGGCGATGTCGTCAAGGTCAATCCCGTGCTGCCTGGCCGCGTTAACACCGTGGTCATCTCCGGCAACGTCCGGCGCCCCGGCGAGTACCAATGGTACAAAGGGATGCGGGCGTCCGACCTGGTCAAGAAAGGCGAGGGCATCCTGCCCAATACCTACTTCAAATACGCACTCATCCGGCGCCTTGCCGGTCCTGACAAGACCGTTCACTTTCTGCAGGTCGACCTGGGAGATGCCCTGACCAACCCCAGGATGGGACAGGGAGATATCGCCCTGGAGCCGAAGGATGAGATGGACATCTACAACCTGGACGATATCAGGGACCTGCCGTCGGTGGCGGTCAATGGTGAAGTCCGGCTGCCGGGGCGCTTTGTGCTCAGCAAGGACATGAAGGTGAGCGATCTGGTGTATATGTCCGGCGGCTTGAAGGATGATGCCTATCAGGACCGGGTCGTACTCGTGCGTTCTGATGTGACTCAGGGCGGGAAGGCGGTACGCCGCCATATCGACGTCAATCTGGCCGCGATCCTTAAAGGGGATTACAGCTCCGACCTGACGCTTCAGTCCAACGACGAACTGTTCGTGCGGACTATCCTGGATTGGCAGCGCCCGCCGCAGTTTGTTGAAATCTCGGGCGAAGTTCGTATTCCGGGCATCTATGATTACTATCCCGGCATGCGCGTTAACGATTTGCTCGCCATTGCCGGCGGAACGCAAGACGATGCTTATCTGAAGCGGGCCGAACTGGCGCGCACCGAAGTGATAAATGGCTCTCAGACCCGCCATACCTATCTCGATGTGGATCTGAGAACGCAGGCGAGGAATCCGAACGACAAAAACACACTGCTAAGACCCAACGACGAACTGCTGGTCAAGGCGGCGTCCAATTACCATCTGCCCTTCACCGTGATGGTGACCGGTAAGGTAATGCGCCCCGGAGTCTATACAATTCGAGAGGGAGAACGGATGAACTCGGTGCTGGAGCGATGCGGCGGCTTTCTACCCGACGCATTCGTACAAGGCATAGTCTTCAGACGCGTCTCGGTTCAACAGGTGCAGCAGGAGGCCTTGGATGAGGCCCGCCAGCGCCTGAGCAAAGAGGCAGCCAACGTGGCGATGACACAGGCACAGTTGGCATCGGTCGGCGGCACCCAGACCGGTAGTGCGTCGGCAGGCAACTCTACCGCGGCGATGATGGTTTTGCAAAACGTCCTGGCCTCAGGGGCCCAGCAGGCTCAGGGGCGGGTGGTAGTACATGTTTCCTCGATGCTTGCCGGTCGGCCAGGCCCCGACAACGTTGTGATGGAGGATGGCGACGAGATCGACGTCCCGGTGCTGCCGTCGTCGGTCAACGTGATGGGTGAGGTGAATCATCCCAGTTCGTTCTTGCGGATTAGCTCTTACGACGTCCGTGACTATATCAACCAGGCCGGTGGTTTCACCGCGTATGCGGACAAGAAACAGGTTCTGGTTATCAAGGCCGATGGTTCGGTGCTGACCACCGATGGCTACGACCAGAGCCGGCGATCCCGGCTGTTTCCTGCTCTGCCGCTCATTTCAGGCGGCCTCATGGAGGCCAAGCTGGATATCGGAGATACGGTTTATGTGCCTGAAAATCTGACCGGATTCCAGAATATCCAGATGACCAAGGACATAACCCAGATTATAGCAAATGCCGCCCAAGGGCTGGCGGTTATCGGTTTGCTGGCGACACAGCTATAAAAGCTGACGGTGGAACGGTGCGTGTGTGAAGCATTGATCTCCGGCTTCGGCCGGCTGGCCAGCAACGCTGCTGCGGGCCGATGTCGCCGGGCGGGACTTCAATGTGGCCGCAAAGATGCTGGGAGGAGTAAAAGAAATGGCGTGCAAAACCACCCCGCGTCCGAACCGCAGACGCTTGGCCATCCAGTGCGAATGCGATCGCAATGGCCGGCGCCCAGGCCGGTTGCTGGAGTCGGTCCGGTTGAAGCGCTCAGGCATTCTTGCCGTTGCACTTGTGCTTGCCGCGAGCTGCCTGCCGCCGATCCAGTCGAGTCTTCGCGCCTCGACTTACGTCGTTTACGTGGCGCTGGACGATCCGGTTTACGACGAACTCGGCAAGCTCAATGGATTGGGCCTCCTCGATGATTATCTATCCGAAATCAGGCCCATCGCCCGGGTCGAGGCGGCCCGGCTGACATTGGAGGCGGAGCAAAATCTGGACGACTCCGAGCATCCCGATGCGCTGGCGCGAGCGATAATAAATTCCTTGCGCGATGAGTTCCGCGAAGAAATCGGGTGGCTCGAGAACAATCACGAAGACAACCCGCCCACGATGATCCATCCGCTGGAACGCATCGAAGCGCAGTACGTCTATTCCGCGGGCACGCGCCGGCACTTCGCCTTATTTTCAGGAAACCCGGGCGAGTACAATGCCCAGGAAGTTACTCCGCTGTTGCCGAACAATGACGGCTTGCCGACCACGAGCGGCAGCAATGAGACTTTTCGTGTTTCAAACTGGGCTGGGCTGGCGGGATTCCTGACTGGCTATGCTGAAACCTCGGTTTCCGGGCCGATAAGTCACGATCCTCAAACTTTCGAGCAGGCTTTCGCCCCCGGCGGGTTCGTCAAGGGCAGTCCCGCAATGACTCAGACCTCCGACACCAACCGGCTGCGCCTGCTGCGCGGTGGGATTGTGCTGGGGTTGGGAAACCAGGCCCTTTCCTACGGCTACCAGGAAATGGCTTGGGGTACCGGCTATTTTGCGTCACTGTCCCAAGGCAACAATGCTCGTACCTTTCCGGCTTTGACATTCGCGAACGTACATCCGGGAAGACTGCCGTGGATATTCCGTTACCTGGGACCTTTCCGTCATCAGATCTTTCTGGGCAGGATGAATAATGGCCGGTACGCGGAGAACTTCGTGGCTCCTCCCGGTATAATCAAGAATTTCAGTTATCCGTGGATTTCGGGGCAAGTGATCGCGTTCAAACCGCTGCCGACATTCGAGTTTGGGCTGGACCACGTAATCATGTTCGGCGGCACGAACAACGACAACTATGGATGGACGGGATGGCTGGGGCGCGCCACGGGTCTCAACACCGGCACTGTCAATCAGGGTAATACCAACTCCCGGGGCGGAGTCTTCCTCAGAATATATATTCCGCGTCTGCGCAATACTCAGATCTATCAGGAGATCCTGGGCGAGGATAACCTGACCACGGAAGCCAGGCCGATAGGTGGAGCCCTACCGTTCTTGTCTGTTTCTTATCAGGGCGGTGTATACATTCCCAAGGTTACCAAGGACGGCCTGACGGATGCGCGCTTCGAGTATGCGATCATGGAGCCTAACTACTCAAGGCACGACGACTCGCTCTATTGGGCCTACCACGGAGTATTAATGGGCGATCCGATGGGGCCCGACTCCAGCGAGATCGACCTGAGTGTCGGCCGGTGGATCAATTACCAATACAAAGCCGACATCGACGTGTTCTATACCGAGCGCGCGCCCATATTCGACGACTTCATCAACAACCTCAGCAAGGAGCGCAGCGGCGGCTTCGCGATCGACGTGCTTCAGATGCCCGGCGAGTTCCACCTGCAGCATCTTAACTCCCTGGAATCATTGAGAGTACGGTTCGCGTGCGAATACGTTCATGACATCAACTGGATCCAGGGAGCCACCACGTTTCGCACCATGGTGCTGATCTCAGGCGCTCTGTGGCCCTCTTGGAGCAGCTGGACGTGGCATTAAGGAGAGCGGCATAACGATGGCGGCCAACGATGAACTAAACGGTTCGGATCAATTAACGAACGAATCCGCGCGGGGTGCCACCAACGGCGTACCGGCAGAAATGCCTTTCGGTGCGGGAACCGGGCAGCCGCGGTCGCCATGGGTAATGCTTGCGCTGCGCAATCGCCGCCGGTTGATCTACGCGGGGTTGGCCGGAATGGCGGCAGCGTTCATCCTGACCAAATTCGTGATGCACAAGAAGTATCAGGCGCAGGCGATGATTCGACCGGCGGCCTCCCAGGATCAGAACAGCCTCGGTGGATTGCTCCAGAGCACCGGATTGCTACAGAACAGTTCATCGCTGAACACCGGCCCCAGCGCTCCGCCCGATCCCAATGAACTCGAGGCCATACTGGAAAGCTATGCATTCACCACCGCGATGGCCGAGCAAGAGCATCTGGCGCCTAAGCTTTTGAAAGGTGCCCGCAGCCTTACCTCCTGGATTCCATTCATCAAACACGCGCCGCCGGACCCATACTCGCTCTATCTCTTGATGAGTGCGCGCTTTAAGTGCGATTTCAGCCTCAGAACCGGCAACATGAGCTTGTCGTACATAGATAAGGATCCGGAACTGGCGCGTACCATACTTGGTCTTTACGTCGACCGCCTGCGCGATCAGGTTCGCAATCAGACCGTGCGCGATACCAAGGCCGCGTTGCGATCCCTGGAACAGGAGGCCGACAAGAGTCTCGATCCCATGCTGCGCGATCAGCTTTATGAACTGGTCGCCTTCCAGATGCAGCAGGTCAAGACCGCCGAGGCCAACGCGGACTTTGCGTTCACGGTCCTTGAGCCGGCTTGGGTTTCCCCGATTCCATACGCCCCCTGGGTTCTGCTGGATACCGTGGCGGGCGGTATTGTCGCATTTGTGCTGATGTATATTGGCCTTGCGCTATTCGATGTCCTTCCGCGTGTGCGCAAGGGCATTTCCGATCTGGAAGCCGAAGCCGACAGGACGCGGCGCGACCTTCCGATGCGCCGCTCGGAGCGTCCCAGAAACGTACCTACGCCGGAGAGCGACCGGCCATATACACTTTAGAATGCCGCGGCTGCCCACGTGATGATCCACACGCAAAGAGCCAGTTTGGTGACGTGCCTACCGAATCACATCGGTATTTGAGAGGCGAACCTTGTGCTGAACCAGGCCGAGCACAATCTTTATCGTCCAACCGGCTAGCAGGACTCGCCGCTGCGTGGTCGAGGTTGCGCGGTTCCAGCGCTTTTGGCGCCAATACCGCGTTGAACGCAGCCGGAAACATCGCGCTCGGAATTCTCGGAACTTTCACCGGAATGTTGGCCGCCCGCCTGCTCGGTCCTCTTGGACGCGGCGAACTTGCCGCAATTCAGACCTGGCCGGTGCTCATCGGGTATCTGGTGCTGTTAGGGATGGGTGATGCTTTGGTGTATTACTCAGCCCGTGAACCCGAACGAGCCGGTTCCTACCTCACTTCGGCGATCTTGTTGGCGCTCATCTCTTGTGGTCCGTTTAGCTTGGCCGGTTACATCGCCATGCCCCTGCTGCTGTCGGCGCAAACTGCCTCCGTCGTAGCCGCAGCACGATGGTATCTGCTGATTGTCCCCCTGGTTGCGATCGCTGTGATTCCCCTGAATACGGTTCGGGGCCAGGGTGACTTTGCTGCGTGGAACGCATTACGCCTTATGCCCGGCCTGTCCTGGTTGGCAATTCTAATCGGAGCATGGCTGATCTCGTGTCACTCGGCAGTGAAGCTGGCGCAGTCTTACCTGCTTGGTTTCGTGGTGTTAATGGTGATCACATTGTCCGTCGTAAAGCGCCGGATTTCGGGCAGCTTCAGGCCCGAGTTACGCAATTCGGGCCCGCTGCTGAGCTATGGTCTGCCCTGCATGCTGACAACCCTGCCTCAGGTATTGAATTTCCGGCTTGACCAGATGGTGATGACCGGCTTTATTGCGCCATTTCAGCTTGGCCTTTACGTTGCCGCGGTTTCGTGGAGTGGCGTGCTCACTCCGTTGTTGTATGCACTGTCCAGCAGTCTGTTTCCCGCGCTTGCCGCCAAATCCGGCGAGCATGAGCGGCTGCGCACCTTTGTCCACGGTGCGCGTCTTGCCGCCCTGGGGGCGATACTGCTGGGAGTTATCCTGACTCTTGCCACCCCTTTGGGCATCGCCGTCCTGTTCGGCCGCGGCTTTCGCGCAGCGATTCCAGCCGGACTTATCCTGGTTCCGGCTGCTGCGGTAGCTGGCTTCAATCAAGTCATGCAAGCCGGCTTGCGCGGATTGGGCCGCCCGGTTGCCGTCATGGGTTCTGAAATGGCGGGACTCGTGGTTACTGTGATCTCTCTCTGGTTACTGCTGAAACCGCTGGGGATAGTCGGAGCCGCGATTGCGTCAGTCCTGGGCTATGCAACAGTCACGCTGGTTTTGCTGGTCCAGTCGCGCCGGCTTACCGGCTCCTCCACGGCCGGACTGCTCATTCCCAGTATTGATGATTTGCTCGGCTACGCGAGATACATGCGGCTGATGATGCGCGCTCTGATGGCGGCGCCGTGATCTGGGAGCGAAGTTTCTGAAACGGTGGGTCTCGCAGGATCGTCGACTTGCGGGCATTCGATGAGCTACGCCGCCGCTGGCTTCATCCTGACAGCAGATTCGGCAGTTTCTCGAAAAGATTTCGTGACGGGTCCAAATAGGTGGCCGGATGCCATTGTACACGAAGGCACATGGATTGTTAGGGAAGCTCAAGCAGTCGCTATTGCCCGACGAGACAAGCTATCGCAAAGTGCTCTTTGGACTTTGCAAGGGAAACTATCTGCCTCTGAACCTAAACCGGGACATCAGACCATTTCTGGGAATTACTGAAATCGAGCTTATTCATTACGTCAAGGCCTATGTCCGACCGGGCTTCTGCTGCTATGACATCGGGGCAAACCTCGGTTACTATGCCTTCTCATTCGCCAGGCTGGCGGCTCCAGGGCTCGTTTACGCCTTTGAAGCCGACCCCGAATTGTGCGTCCGACTCGAGCAAACCTTGGCGATTAATGGCGGATTCAACGGTAGAATGCGGATAGTCAATAGTTTCCTTGCCGGCGAACTTGACCCGCAGCAGAATAAAACCACGCTTGACCATCTGGTTTTCACTGAGCGCCTGGTACCTCCTGACGTGATAAAGATGGACATAGACGGACCGGAGTATGAAGTGCTCTGCGGGGCGCCTCGTTTGCTGCGCGAATGCCGGCCAAGAATGATCGTGGAAGTTCACTCGCCCGAGCTTGAGGTCAATTGTAAGCGGTTGCTTGAGGAGAGTGGATACGAAGTCCAAGTTGTAAGAAACAATCCATGGGTCCAGGAATGCCGTCCTCATGCCGAATTGAACCGGTGGCTTGCTGCGGAGCCTCGATGACGGCTCCCGTGTCGAGGATGGACCTGCCGGTGCGTTGAACGGCTGCCGCGATTTATCTCGCGCCTGAAGCGTTTCTTCGAAGTCATCAAGGAGGACTTGGTATCGTGAAGTTCCTGCGCAGTGCCGGGAGACGGCTGGAGACCGGCGGAGAACTGCTCAAGTTCTTTGCCCGAAACAAGACATGGTGGTTGACGCCCATGATCCTGTTGTTGCTGATCTTCGGCGTCCTGGTTGTCTTCGCCCAAACCTCCGCAATCGCACCCTTCATCTATACTCTTTTTTAGACGTGCGGATGCGGAAGTCCGAATCCGCATAGCTCTTTGTAGCGTAAAGCTCGATGGTCAACGGTTATAGGAAATTTGCGATCTGGTTCCTGAACTTCGTCCTGCTGCTGATCGGACTGAACCTGATCCTCTATTTCCTCTGGATGCCGGATGCCACGACGGCGGCCAACGTTTACGGCATGGATACGGTTATGAAGGCGTATCCGGGCTGGAGCCGGAAAGACGTGGCTGAACTCCTGCACGAAACCGTGTCCGCCGAGATGGTTTACGACATTATCACACAGGTAAAGCCGCCAACCTTTCACGGCCGGTTCGTGACAGTTGATCCTGCCGGGTTCCGCCATGTCGAGGACCAGGGGCCGTGGCCTCCGGATCCGCAGGCCATTAATATCTTCGTATTTGGGGGTTCTACCACCTTTGGCGTCGGACTGCCTGACTCGGAAACAATTCCGTCGGAACTGCAGAAGGCTCTCGCAGCCAGGCATCCTGTTCGTACAGTCCACGTCTATAATTTCGGCGTCCCAACCTACACTTCCACCCAGGAGATGCTCGCTTACGTCGCGCTGGTTCGCCAAGGCATCGTTCCAGACGTTGCGGTCTTCATCGACGGGTTGAACGACAGCGTCAACTGGAATGGCACATGGGGGCCGGGCAATTTGATTTCGGCCCGCATGTCTTACCCCGTACTTGCCACACTGGTGGACTTGCCTATGACCAAGTGGGCCCGCAGGGTCGCCCGGCTATTGGTTACGCAGCCGGGAAACGGAATCGGAAACCGTCCCTCGGACAGCGTCAGCGATGAGGTTGTGCATCGCTGGATGAGCAACCGGGAAGTTGTAGAAAGGATTGCCGCGGGCTGGGGCAAGAAGACGCTGTTTGTTTGGCAGCCGGTCTGCACATTCAAATACGATCTCAAGTACGATCTGTTGTGGGGCTTGCGAGCCTCGCGATTGCAGTTCGGGCTCGAAGCGCCCATTCAGTTCATTTATCCACGCGTCGAGCGGCTCAACAGCGAGGGAGCCCTGGGTTCGAATTTTCTCTATCTTGGCGACATGCAGCTGGGCATACGAAAAAACCTGTACGTGGACGGGCATCATTATACCCACGATTTCAGCAGAGAAATCGCGGACCGAATCGCGGATTTCCTGACTTCCAAAGGCCACGTGAAAACTGACGGGTCTCAGGTGAAATCGCCGACTGCCTCGCAATCATCCCGGACGGCCGCGGTTGCTCCTGTACTGGTGCGGAAATGAGCGCTGAATTCTGCTCTTACTTCGCGATAGCCGCCACGGCATGGGTGATCGGGCTTTATATAGTAGGTCCGGGAAGGACAATTGACCTGAGCCGCTGCGTCGGCTGGTATTTTCTGGTCTTCGCTCTCACGTACCTGCTGCGTCCAGTCGGCACCGAGATCCTGGGGGACACGCTACTTTACGATTGGCTCAAGATCGGCACTATCAAGGATCATTGGCAGGTCATGGCGTTTGCAGTCAGCCTTGCGATTATCTGCTTTTCCATTGGATATCGCATATCAATCAACCGGGCTGGAGCGGAGCCCGCCGATGTCCCGCACGAAGGAATCCATATCGTAGGGGCCGAAGCGGTTCGCAAGGTAATGTGGGGCCTTTTGATCTGGGGCTATGCGTTGTTTGTCTTTGGCTTCGGTACAGGCTCGATCGAAAGTGAAGGCGCTGGTATCGCCGGTGCCAGAGACATAGGTGTCTACACTCACAATACCGCTTGGCTGGTTCAATCAGACCTTTTTGTATCGACCGGTACCACGCTCTATTACCTAATCACGGGCGACCTGCGAATGAGTCTGCTGATCGCCGCTCCCTGGTTGATGGAACGGCTGCTGTATGGGTGGGGAAGAAACTTTATCATCGGGCATTTCTTTGCCCTGATGGCAGTGTATTTTCTCAGGGCCAGGTTCAAAAGGAGTTCAGGGCCGAAGCACAAGCAATTCGCACTTATCGGCCTGGCGGTCGTCGTGATTGTGGCCCTCTTTCCAATCCTGGGTACGCTGCGGGCTTTGAAATCAGACCTTCATATCAGCGCGACTTCCTTTTCGAAGGACGCCTTGGTGATGGTGGGCCAGGGCGTCTCCGGCGAGGACATGGTAGAAAGCTATTTTGGAACGTCGAGCGATATCTGCGGATTTGAGCAGAGCATCTACCATCTGGTGACGGACCGGCGGCCTGAGTGGGGCACCCAATATCTCTACATGTTCTTCATCCAACCGATACCCAGGATAATCTGGCCTGGTAAAGGAATTTCTTTCGACTGGCCGCTATGGCTGTTGGGCATTGATTGGAATCCGAGGGTGACCTCAATCGGAATGGCGGCAGGCGCTATCGGAATGGCGTTTGAACAATGGGGGTGGATCGGTATTCCAGCCGAATACCTGTTTACCGGCTGGTTTTTCGGCTGGATTGAGGAAAAGACCCGCAGGCGGCCCAACGCCGCGCATCTGCAGTTGGCGTACGCTGGCTTTTATAGCTCGTTGCCGCAGGTTGGCCGTTGCACCCTGCTGACGCTGATCGCAGAAAGATGGTTGTTCAGTTACGGCATACCTGTATTCATCCTCTGGCGGGTCTACGAGTACAAGGTTCGCTCGGTTCAAGTCCCTCAGCGCACTGAAACCGCATCAATAGGGCATGAGAGTTTACCCGCGATCCCCACTGGCTAGGGGCGGGCGAAGAAATGCTTCTGAGCCAAGGTTGTCTGGCCGGAGATCTTTGCCCGCGTGAATGAAATCAGGGTCGATGTCGCCTTCTTCGGTGCCAGGCGTTATTACAACGTGCCCAGGCTCCTGGAGCGGGCAGGTCTTCTTGGCACTTTCTACACCGATCTTTACCTCGGAAACAAACCGTGGCTGCGCTCCGCTTTACGGAGCTTCCCGCCGGCTTACGCGCCGGCCGCAGTGAAGAAGCTTTTGTTCAAGGATGCCCCCGGCCTTCCCGCGGCCAAGGTGGTTTCCTTCGATATCCTCGGCCTGCGGGAGCTGTGGTTCCGGGGCCGTACCGGTTCGTGGCTGCAATTGCAGCACCACTACGCGCGATTCGGGCGGGAGTTTTGCGAGCACGTGGCCCGAACAGGCTTTGATCATGCCAGCGTCTTCTACGGTTTCAGAAACGGGTGCCTGGAGATTTTTCAAGCTGCAAAGCGCCGTCAAACGCTTTGCATAGTGGAGCAAAACAGCGCCGCGCAGCAAGTCGAAAATCAGCTGCTGAACGAGGAAGTGCAGCGCTGGCCCGACTGGGAGAAGCGCAATCCGCTCGCCGCGATCGACGATCACTTTGCCGATCCGGTGGCGCAAAGAGAGGAAGCAGAGTGGGGCGAGGCGGACTATATAGTCTGTCCTTCGGAATTCGTGATTTCGACGCTCGAATCCATGGGTGTCAGTCGCGACAAGTGCCGCTTGCTTCCTTATGGTATCGATATCGACTCGCTCCGCCCGCGAGAAAGGCGTCCCGACGGTAGGGGCATCAATGTGTTGTTCATGGGCTTGGTGGGATTGCGCAAAGGAATCCCTTATCTGCTCGAGGCTTTGAAAGCGCTGGACTCGCCAAACATTCATTGCCGGCTGGTGGGCTTTTTTGAGGCCGACCGCCAGCGCGTTTCCGAGTACGCCAAATGGGTCGAAATTGTGGGCCCGGTGCCGCGATCTGAAATCTCTCATTCCTACGAATGGGCCGACGTTCTGGTATTGCCATCGATCTCCGAAGGGTCCGCTTTGGTTACGTATGAGGCACTGGCCTGCGGCATCCCGGTGATAACTACGCCGAACTCCGGTTCGTCCGTGCGCGACGGAGTAAACGGATTCATCGTTCCTATCCGCGATCCGCAAGCGCTGGCCTCCCGGATAGACCAACTCGCCGGGGATCCCGAAATGCTCCGCACGATGTCGGCGCATGCGCTTGAGTGCAGGTCCGGCTTCAGCAGTGAGGCCTACGGTTCCGGAATACTGGATCTGATTCGGTCGGTTCATGAATTGCGTCAATGACCTGCGACGCGGAGGGCGTCTGTTGGTCTTCCGTATCGATGGTTGATTAGGGCAATTTAGTTGCTATGGAGGCGGTGGCGGGAGGCGCCGGACGCTTGGCGCGGCCGGCGAGATGATGAAAACCAATATCAAGTGCACCCAAAGTTCGAGGAGGACGTGATGACATGCGAGTACTAATTATCGGCGGTGACGGGTATCTGGGATGGCCACAAGCTATGTACCTGAGCAAGCGCGGCCACGAAGTTGCGGTGTTGGACAACTTCGCCCGCCGGACCTGGGATCTGGAATGCGGTACCTCCAGCCTGATTCCAATATGCTCCCTGCATGAAAGAGTGGCGGCGTGGAATGAACTTACCGGCAAAGACATCAAGATCTACGTAGGCGATGTCACCGACTACGATTTCACCGCCGGCGCGATCGGTGAGTTCAAACCCGACGGGATCGTCCACTACGGGGAGCAGCGCTGCGCGCCATATTCGATGATCGATCGCAGGCACGCTGTGTTCACTCAGGTCAACAATGTTGTCGGCACAATGAACGTAATCTATGCCGTGCGGGATCTGGCGCCGGAATGCCATCTGGTGAAGCTTGGCACGATGGGCGAATACGGCACACCCAACATCGATATCGAGGAAGGGTATATCGAGATCTCGCACAACGGACGCAAGGACGTACTCCCCTACCCCAAACAGCCCGGCTCTTTCTACCACCTGTCCAAGGTGCACGATTCACACAACATAATGTTCGGCTGCAAAATCTGGGGTCTGCGTGCAACCGATCTGAATCAGGGAGTCGTATACGGGGTGCATACCGACGAGATCAAAATGGACGAGCGTCTCGCGACCCGTTTCGACTACGATGGAATCTGGGGAACGGTGCTCAACCGTTACTGCGTCGAAGCCATCATAGGCCATCCGCTGACGGTTTATGGCAAGGGCGGGCAGACCCGCGGCTTTCTCGACATCCGCGATACCATGCGTTGCGTGGAATTGGCGCTGCTCAACCCGGCAAAATCCGGAGAATGCCGAGTATTCAATCAATTCACCGAGCAGTTTACGGTTCTGGAGCTCGCTCAACTGGTGCGCGCCGCGGCTGCCAAGAAGAACATCAAAGTTGACATCGTCCACACGGAAATGCCCCGCGTGGAAGCCGAAGAGCACTACTATAACGCCAAGCACACCAAGCTGGTTGACCTGGGTCTGAAGCCGCATAACCTGTCCGACGTGCTTATCGATTCAGTGATCGACAAGCTCGCGCATTATGCCTACCGGGTGCGCAAAGACACGATCATGCCCTTCGTCAAATGGCGGGAGATTCACAATCCTACCGGCTACCGGCTGAGCGAGGCGTCGCCTCAGATCAACGGCGGCAGAAGAGAAGCTGCCGGCGCGGGGGAAGTCTAGGATGTTCGATTCGGTACTCGTGACCGGCGGCTGCGGCTTCATCGGTGCGAACCTGTGCCGCAGTCTTGCCTCCGCTGGGGTCTGTGTAACCGTCCTGGACAATTTGTCGCGAGGAAGCGCGAACCTGCTCAGCGGGTTGGAAATTGAGATCGTCGAGGGTGACGTCCGCAATGCTGGCGCCGTTGCGACTGCAATGGACCGGGTGCAGGCAGTCGTGCACCTGGCGGCGTATGGCTCAGTCGTCGAGTCGGTAGCGAGTCCCGAGGAGAACTTTCAAAACAATGTGCTGGGCACTTTGACGCTGCTGCAGGCGGCCGCCCAACGCAAGACCAAAGTGGTATTTGCCTCTTCCGGCGGTGCGGTGATCGGACCCGCCGAACCTCCGGTCAACGAGGATTCGCCCCCACGGCCGACGTCACCTTATGGGGCCAGCAAGCTCTGTGGCGAGGCCTATTGCCACGCGTTTGCGGGGTCATTCGGGCTAAGCGTGGTGGCGTTGCGCTTCGGCAACGTTTACGGCCCATTCAGTGCTCACAAGAAGGGCGCGGTTACCAATTTCGCCCGGTCCCTGTTGCACGACGAGCCGATTGTGATCTTCGGCGACGGGAGCGCTACGCGCGACTTCATTCACGTTGACGATATATGCGCCGGAATCTGCGCTGCCCTGAATGCCTCCATCCAGGGCGCGATTGTGCTCCACCTGGCTACGAATGTGGAGACGCCGGTCCGGGATCTGGCAAAGATGATGGCGGTGAGCGCGGGCCGTCCCAATCATCCGATTCGCTTTGAACCCAAGCGAGCGGGTGAACTCGAACGAAATTTCGCAACTTACGATCGAGCCAGGGAAGTAATCGGTTTCACTCCGAAAGTTGATCTGCGGGAAGGTCTAAAACGGACCTTTGACTGGTTTGCAGGTTTGGACCCGCAGGTCCTAAAAGCGGTCATGACCGACTCCTGATCGAATGCATGACTAACAAAGGATCCTGGCGCTACTTAAGGAGATAGGCCCCTCAAATGCCGGAGAGATATACCGTTTCCGAAGTGGACGAACTCAACCGGGCTCTCGAAGGTCGTGGTCCTGTTGAAGTGCTGAAGTGGGGGTTGAAGACCTTCGGCGATCGTATCGCTATATGCTCGGCCTTTGGACCCGAAGGGATGGTGCTGCTGCACATGCTGGCCCAAATTGATACTTCGGTGCGGGTCTTCACTCTCGACACGGGCAGACTTCCCAACGAGACGCACGCTCTGATGCAGGAATGCGAAAAGCGCTACGGCTTTCGCATCGACGTCTACACGCCCGACCCGGCCGAAGTAAGAAAGATGGTCGGGGCGCACGGTATAAATTTGTTCTATGACGGCGTCGGGTTGCGCGAGCTGTGCTGCGAGGTGAGAAAGGTTCGTCCCTTGGTGCGCGCGCTGGAAGGACTGTCCGCCTGGGTTACCGGGTTACGCAGGATACAGACCGTCACCAGGCAGGCAGTAGCAAAATTAGAAATAGACTCTCTTCATAGTGGCATCTTGAAGCTCAATCCGCTCGCCGACTGGTCCGAGCAGGCCGTCTGGGACTATATCAGCGCCCACGGACTCCCTTACAACGAGCTGCACGATCGCGGATATCGAAGCATCGGCTGTGCTCCATGCACGCGCGCCACTCGGCCCGGAGAAGACATCAGAGCCGGACGATGGTGGTGGGAACAGAGCGACAAGAAAGAGTGTGGTATACATATGCCTGTGCAAGATGCCACTCGCGCAGACGCCTCCAAAACGTTGCTCTGAATCCGAGTCCAGCTCTGTGTCTTGTCTCTAAACCGGACTCAAAAACGTAAATTGGGGTCCACGGCAAATCTCCTGCCATCTGTGAAATAGGGGATCTCGTTGATGGATCAACGTGCGGCGGATTCTATGCCCAGGGTGGCGGCAAACGACGTGTCGCTCGCTCGCGACGCCTCCACTCTGCCCCTAATATGCCCGCGATGTCTTACTGTTATGCATTCGGAGCTGCGCCTGGAACGATCGGCACACTGTACGGGGTGCGGCAGGGATTATCCCGCGGCCGACGGAATACCTATACTGATTGCCGATCGCGCTACGTGCGAGGGAGTTGCGGGAAGCGAGACGGTGGACCCGCGAACCTGCTTCTACCAGAACAATTCCGGGTATCTTCGCGAAGAGATTCAGGAGCCCGAAGACCTGGCCGATTACCTCGTCCGAGCCAACGCCGATGGAATCGTACTCGAGGTTGGCAGCGGTGCGGGCGTCTTCAGGGGGCTGGGCGGGAACGACTATTGTGCGCTTGATTACTCTTTGAACTGGCTGCGCGCGCATATCGGCGATCATCGCGCAATCTGCGCAAGTGCGGAATGCATCCCGCTGGCGTCCCGGTCATGTCGCTTCATTTTTTCATTTGCAACGCTCGAACACGTGCCGCTGGCCGACTTGGCTTTCGAGGAGATCGATCGTGTTCTCGCACCAGGTGGCATCGCTTATCTGGCGCCGGCCTGGCATTGCCGCTCGTGGGCGGCGGAGGGATTGCCCGTGCGTCCATATCGGGACTTGACGCCCGGTCAGAAGTTGCGCAAGGCGCTGATTCCCCTTAGGGAATCTCTCGTTTGGCGCGGCCTTTTCCATCTTCCCTGGCGTCTATGGCGGCGCAGCGCCGCCATTTTGCGCAGGAAGCCAACGGCGTTGCGTTTCACCCGGCTTCAAGCCAGCTACGACCGTTTTTGGATGTCGGATTCTGATGCGTGCTCGTCCATCGACTCGCATGAAGGAATCCTGTTCTTCGAAAGCCGGAGGTATGAGATTTTAAGGCCCGCGGGAGGGTCTCTCAGCCGCCTCCTGATGCGTGCCGGTGCCTTAGTAGCTCGGAAACCGGGGTCCTGATTACAGGTGCTTCCAATACATTTGCATCAGGTCCAAGTACCCTGGCAGCTGGCAGGAGACGGACAAACTACGAAATTTGTAATGCCTTGTTGGATTTTAGCAACCGCGGCTGGCCATGACACCGGAACGATTTGAGTCCATAACAGGAGGCAACGGAGATTCGCTCTCGGCTCGGATCAACAAACTGTCCGAGCGCTATCTGAAGCGAGACGTTGCTCATATTTCGCCGCGCTACCTGATTAACAGGCTACGCGTCTTCCTTTATCAGCGCGGCCACCCTGAAGCTCCATGGTTGACGACCGACGCAATCTCAATACTGAGCGGCTTGTTGCGTAGCACGGACGACGGTCTGGAATACGGCTCCGGACGCAGTACATTGTGGTTTGCACAAAGAACACGATCCCTGGTTAGTGTTGAGGATTCGCCCGAATGGCACGCGAGAATGGGTAGATTAATCCAGGAGCGGCGGATCAAGAATGTAGCTTACAAATTCGTCCAAACTGCGCGCGATTCCGCCAGCGATCCCGGCCGCGAAGCCTACGTGCTGGCTGATGGCGCAATAGCGCCCGCTTCGCTGGATTATGTACTCGTCGACGGCACTTACCGGGACCAATGCGCAATGCGGGCGATCGAGGTATTAAAGCCAGGCGGCATACTTATCATCGATAACGCGAATTGGTTCATACCTCATCCAACCTATTCTCCCACGTCTGCTTCCGCAGCGCGGGGAACGTGGCGTCAATTCATTTCATGTGTGGAGAAATGGCGAATGATTTGGACCAGCAACGGCGTCTACGACACGGCAATCTGGTTCAAGCCATATGAGGCTCGCCAGGAGGGCGGGAGCGCCCACTGAAGGGCAGGGTAGGCCGCCTCAACATGACTGAGCGTCCGCTCTCATCGGCCTCTCCACTGGCTGTATCCGTGATCGTAGCCAGTCACGGGAACTATCACCTGGCGAGGTCTCGAGCGTTGGCCCGGGTCGAAGGGATCGAGCCGAGCTTTATTGAACTCGTGTCCGGCGTTAAACGCTCGCCCTGGTGGACGGCCGAACGTGACCTGGACCGGCGCGTAATCAGGTTGGCTGATTCCTCCTATGAAGAAGCGCCGATGCGGGACATAGGCCGCAGGCTTGTCCGCGTGCTGACGCAACTTCAGCCTGAAGTGATCGTGATTGCGGGATACAGCGATCTGCCGATGCGGACTGCGGCCAAGTGGGCCCGGCGCAACCGGCGTGGCGTCGTCCTGTGCTCGGAAACCACCGGATGGGATTTCAAGCGCCGCCGCTGGCGGGAATCCATAAAAAGGATGTGGATACGGCGTCATATAGACGCGGCCGTGGTTGGCGGTCAACCGCATCGCGACTACGCCGTCAAGCTCGGCATCGAACCAGAACGCATCTGGGATCGTTACGATGTGGTCGATAATGAGTATTTTTCGAGGCGCTGTGACGCGCTGCGGGCTGAGGGATCTGCGGCACGGATTAAGGCTGGACTTGCCGATAACTATTTCCTGTACGTCGGGCGGTTCGCGCCGGAAAAAAACCTCGTAACGCTTCTGCGTGCGTACCGGCGTTATCGTGAAGAAAACGAAACGCCCTGGAGCTTGGTGATGGTGGGAGACGGCCCTGATCGCTCCTATCTTTTGCAAGTCGCGCGCGCGGAGCAAATTGAAGGTGTGATCTGGGCAGGCTCCAAACAGGCGGATGAATTGCCGCTCTATTACGCGTTTGCGGGATGCTTCATTCTGCCCAGCAGCCTCGAACCCTGGGGCCTGGTTGTGAACGAGGCAATGGCGAGCGGCTTGCCTGTGATCGCGTCGTATCGATGCGGCTGTGCCTCGGACCTCGTATCGGATGGGTGCAATGGGTTCGTGTTCGATCCCGGTGATGTTGGGCAACTGAGTCAACTTATGTTGCAAATGGGATCGAAATCCCTGGAGCAGCGCTGCGCCATGGCCCAGGCTTCCCGAAGGATGATTTCGGGGTGGTCGCCGGAAAACTGGGCCATTCAGGTCGCATCCGCGGCGCACTGTGCAGCCCAGCTGCAAGCGACGGCGCGCGCCTTTCACTGAACGGCATGCGGACCCTCGCGATTAGTCATTACGCAAGCTGGGGCGGTCCTGTTAATCGCGCCTTATGCCTGGCTCCACTTCTGCGCAAGCGCGGCATCGAGACGGTCGTCCTGGTGCCTCAGGAAAAGGGAGACGCCCCGGATCGGCTGCGCGCGGCAGGAGTGGAAACCGTGCAAATACCGTTGCATCGGCTGCGGCGCACCATCCGGCCCGGGGTTCACGCGAAGTACCTGACGGCGTTTCCGGGGGAGGTACGCTCGATACGCAAGTTGTTGCGCGACCGGCGAATAGACCTGGTCCAGATTTATGGTCTTGGCAATCTGCAAGGCGGGATCGCGGGAAAGCTCGAAGGCCTGCCGGTCGTTTGGCAACTCGTGGACGTCGGTAACCCGTTGCTGCTCAGGCGCTTGACCATGCCGATTGTATTGCGGCTCGCGGATGTATTGATGACTACTGGTATGGCGGTCGCTCGTGCTCATCCCGGAGCCACGCGCTTCAACGACCGTCTTTTCAGTTTTTTTCCGCCGGTCGATCTCACGCGCTTCAATGCCGATCCGGAGGTAAGGGCGGCTGTCCGCAATGAACTTGGTGTTGGTCCCGATGAGCTAGTAGTCGGAACTGTAGGGAACGTAAGTCCCCAGAAAGACCACTTTACTTTCGTTGATGCTGCGGCGGCGTTGAAACGGGATTTTCCTGCAATGCGCTTCGTGATTCTTGGCGCGACGCTATCGACCCGGCGGGAATTTGCAAATCGACTCTTACAACATGCGCAGAACCTTGGGTTGAGTCCGGATCGGGACTTTACGATAAGAAACCCTGAATCACGTGTATCTCAATTGGTTCAGGCCTTCGATATCTTCTGGTTGACCTCGCTTTGGGAAGGGCTGCCGACGGCTGTCGAGGAGGCCATGACCTTGAAAATACCCGTGGTCGTGACTGATGTCGGGTCCGTTCGCGAAGCAATCGAAGATGGCGTGAATGGCTATATCGTGCCCGTGCGCGACAAGGATGCTGTAGTCCGCGCGACCATCCCACTGGTTCGAGACCCCGAGCTCAGAATGCGTTTTGGCGCCAAGGCGCATTCCTATGCCATCGAGCACTTCGACGCAAAAATTTGCGCCGAAGTGCATGCGCGGGCGTTTGAGAAAGCACTAGCCAATCGTGCCGCCTCACATAGCAATGGTCACGGACTTTCTTAACGGCCCCTGCGGAATCGCCATAGGCAGTTGAGCGATTTGAACTATAAAAAAACTGACGTTGCCAGATTCTGGAACGATAATCCCTGCGGTTCGAGGCTGGGCAACGGCGCGGAACCGGGTACGTCCGAATTCTTTGACCGGACGGAGGTTGAACGCTACGAACGCGAACCTTTCATTGCCGAATTCGCCAAATTCGAGCAATGGCGGGGAAAGAAGGTGCTCGAAGTCGGCTGCGGCATGGGTACTGACCTCTCTATGTTCGCTCGCCATGGTGCACAAACCTGGGGTGTGGATTTAACCCCCGCATCAGCTGCAATTGCCGCCCGGCGGCTCGCCCATCACGGAATCGAGCCGCGAATAACGGTTGGCGATTCCGAGCTCTTGCCATTTCCCGACGGTTTCTTCGACTTGGTCTATTCCTGGGGGGTCATCCATCATACGCCGGACACTCCAACGGCTGCCCGCGAATTGCTCCGCGTCGCGCGGCCCAATGGGAAAGTCCTTGCCATGATTTACAATCGCAGGTCTCTGGTTGCCCTGCAGGCCTATCTTCTTTATGGGCTTTTCCGGGGCAAGCCATTTGTCCCCGTTAAGGAGATAATCGCGGCAAATCTCGAGAGCCCTGGAACCAAGGCATACACGGTGCAAGAGGCGCGGGAGCTGTTCGCAGGACTGCTCGACATACGCGTAACGCCAGTGTTGACACCGTATGATCTGCGAATCGGACGCGATCGGTTCGTTCCGTCCTGGTTCGGCTTTTTGATACCGCCACAGTTTGGGTATTTCATGGTGATAGAAGGAATCAAGCCCGACACTGCGGCATCAAGAAACATCGAAACATCCATGAATTCCCGCGGTTGAGACACGAATTCGGCTCAGCGGGTAAAAATAGTGTTGAAATAGATGGCTGGAGGGCAAGCAAAACCTATCTGCGACAGGGTGCTGGTGACAGGTGGCGCCGGCTTTGTTGGGTCGCACCTGGTAGATGCATTACTGGAACGCGGTTTGCGCGTCCGCGTAATTGATAATTTCTCTACTGGCAGGGCTGAGAAGGTCAATCCGCGGGCGGAATTGATCAAGGCGGATTTGCGGGAACTGGGAGCGATAGGCCCGGCATTCAAGGACGTCGATTGTGTATTTCACGTCGCGGCGCTTCCGCGCGTTCCGCTCTCGATCGAGCGTCCAATCGAAACTCACATGGTGAATGTTGTTGGTACGCTCAATGTACTGGTCGCGGCGCGTGACGCGGGCGTACGCAGAGTGGTTTACTCGGGGTCGTCGTCGGCCTACGGCGACCAACCGCATCTACCGCTGCGCGAAGAGATGGCGCCAAACCCGATGAACCCCTATGCCTTGCAAAAGCTTACCGGCGAACAATACACCAGACTTTTTCATCGGCTGTTCTCGCTCGAAACCATCACCCTGCGTTACTTCAACGTGTTCGGACCCGGGATGGCCACAGAGGGCGCCTACGTCACCGTGATCAGCATCTTTCTGCGCGCGCGGCGCGAGGGCCGGCCGCTGACGATCTGCGGCGACGGTGAGCAAAGCCGCGACTTCACTCACGTTCGCGATGTGGTCCGCGCCAACGTACTTGCGCTGAACTGCACGGTGGCCGACGGCCGCGCGGTCAACATCGGCAACGGCCGCAATATCACGATAAACCGGGTCGCCCAGCTGATCGGAGGTCCCACGGTCAATATCCCGCCGCGGCCCGGCGACGCCCGTCACACGCTTGCCGACAACAGCGAAGCCAGACGCATCCTTGGTTGGCAACCGGAAGTCGCCTTCGAGGAGGGGCTTGACGAGCTGGTACGGCTCAACGCCGTGTGAGTCGAATCACGCGATCAACGACCGTTGAACATCCCGCAACGAGCACGATCGCTCGATATCGAAGAGGTAACGGATGGCTCAGCAATTAGTGCGCGCATTGGCCTCTGTGGTTCGCAATGTGCCGATCAATCGGATGAAAGGACGTTTGGCGGAAAAATCGTTGGCACTTTGGGGCGAGGAGAATCTGGACTTCGAATTTTACAGCCGCGCGCTGCGCCTGCAATGGTCGGCCAGAGGCTATCCGGATCTGCTGACCAGGCACATGCTGTTCGAAGGGATGTATCAGCAAGACGTGATTGTGGCTTTCCAATCGGTAGTCCGTCCCGGCGACACGGTCTTCGATGTTGGCGGTCATCATGGTCTGATGGCGATAGTGGCGGCGCGCTTAACCGGTCCGGACGGCATCGTCATAAGCTTTGAACCCAATCCGCAGGCGCGGCGCTATTTTTCCGAGAATTGCGCGCTCAACCAGGTTGACAATGTCCGGATCGAGTCGGTCGCACTCAGCAACGAGGAAGGCTCCACCAAATTTTTTGTTCAGAAGGGACCGGTAAGCTGGAATTCATCGCTGTTTCAGGACTTCGCCTCCCAAAAAGGCCGCGATGATGTCGAAACCATCGATGTCCAACTGACGACGCTTAACCGATACGTCCGTGACCATGGGATCGTGCCGAAGGTGATCAAGATTGATGCGGAAGGGGCGGAGTGCCTTATTCTGAAAGGGGCGATGGAAACCATCGAAGAGCACAGGCCGGCGGTGATCATGGAGTTCAACCCGGACTCGGCCGCTGCTGCTGGAACGACGATTGCCGAACTGCAAGCCTGGTTTGAAAAGGAACGATATCGCCTCAGAGTTCTGACCAAGAGTCTGCTTGGCTACTACAGCTTCGATCACTGGGAGAGTTTCGACGAGAACAAACACGCAACCGCCGAGCTATGCAACGTCGTCTGCTTGCCCGAAGAGTTGGAATCCGCCTCGGCAAAGAACCCCAAAGTTCAAAGCGTTTGATGGTGCGGCTGTTTCAGGCACGTCCCGATGTTGGTTGCTATCGCTAGCCAATCGGATTGCGAATATCCGGATGCGGAGGATTGTTTTTCTCCGGACGTTCGCTATCCGGAATATCCTTTCGACCACGTAGCTTCACGTCCGAACCACGTCTATGGATTGGTCAGAAAAGCCCTGCGCGACGCCGGGTTGGATGCCGCTAATTTCGACTCGCCGCGATGGAACCCGCTGGGTGCCTATATAAACCCCGGTGCGCGTGTTTTTGTTCTGTGCAACTTCGTCCATCACCAAAGATTCAACGAAGATCACGATGCCTTCGATTCGAAATGCACTCACGCGTCGGTTCTGAGGGCGATAATCGATTACCTGGTGATCGCGGCGGGCATTAACGGGCAAATAGCTTTCGGGAATGCTCCTTTGCAGTCCTGCAACTGGGATCTGGTGCTCAAGCAAACCGGCGCAGCGCGGTTGCTTGAATTTTACAATGGCCGCGCTCTTTCAATCGAGGCGAGGGATCTGAGATTGCTGGCGGTTGACCGCTCCTTCAGCGGCCGTGATGTACCCGTAATGGAAAAGGATCACGCGCGCCATACGGCCACGATCAAGCTGCGGGAAGCAAGCGAACTCTCCGCGCTGTCATCAGCCGCAAACGGAAATGGGGCCTCATTCCGGGTGGCCGATTACGACGCTCGCGTTACGGAATCCAGTCATCGTGATGGAGAGCACCGGTATGTCATCGCAAGGGATATCCTGAGCGCGGACGTGATTGTCAGTGTTCCCAAGCTCAAGACCCACGAAAAAGTCGGAATTACCTGCGGGCTTAAGGGATTCGTAGGCATTGTTGGAAGCAAGGATTGCCTGGCGCATCATCGCTTCGGCGGATCGGAAAACGGCGGCGACGAATATCCTGGTTCATCCCGTACGCGAGTTAAGCTGTCCCGATACCACGACTGGGTTCAGCAACTGCCGCGTGAAGGCGCCGGCAGGTCGCTGCACATGATAATCGACCGCAATCTGCGCCGGGCGATCCGGCGATTTGGAAAGATCCAGGCGGGTGCGTGGTACGGAAATGACACCTGTTGGCGGATGGCGCTAGACCTGACCCGGATTGCGCACTACGCGGACCGCACCGGTGCCATGCAGGATAAGCCCACGCGGCGCAATCTGATGCTTATCGACGGAGTGATCGGAGGCGAGGGGAATGGACCGCTGGCGCCACAAGCGGTCCATGTCGGGAGCGTTATTTTCGCGGACAACATAGCGCTTGGAGACAGCGCCGCGGCGCGCTTGATGGGTTTCGATCCTGAGCGGATTCCATTGATTCGGGAAGCGCTCAAAAGTCATGAGTTTCCCTTGGTTTGCGAAGATCCCGCAACGGCACGGATTGTCTGTGATGGAAGTCGGATCTCGCTGGATAGCATTCAGCCCGCATTGCGGCGCTCCTTTTTGGCGCCCGATGGATGGCGCGGCCACCTGGAGTTACAAGCGTGATGGCGGTGGGAGCTATCGCGCGCCGAATCTTTTACCGCTCGGAGATTTTGGCCCGCCGGCGGGAGTATTCGCAGGCGATTTCCAGAACCCAGCAGCTTGAAGATCAGTTGCGTCTGTGGAATGTGCGATGGGCTGGAATCTTAAAAAACCATCCGTATTGGAAGAAACTGCAAGCTGAAAGCGACTTGCCACTACGGTTTGAGAGCTGGGAGGAGTTCTGTGCCACGGTGCCGGTGATGACCAGGACAGAGGTAAAGCGGAACACCGAGACCATGGCCAGCGTCGAGCGCAGGCCCGACTTCAATCGTATCACCGGCGGTACCACTGCCGAACCGGTACAGATACCGGCCTGGAACAGCGAAAGAGCATCCACTCGCGCCGACACCTGGATGGCGCGCGGATGGTATGGGATAGATCCTGCCTCGCGGCTGTTTCTGATCTGGGGCCATAGTCACTTGTTCGGAACCGGCGCCAGAGGCTGGATCAACGCAAGGCTGCGCAAGGCTGACGACTGGCTATTGGGATACAATCGTTTCCCGGCCTACAATCTTGGAGCCGAAGCGCTGGAACGAGCGGGCCGTGCTCTCCTGCATTTCAAACCCGACTATGTAATCGGCTATAGCGTGGCGCTGGACCTTTTCGCCCGCGCCAACGGCCATTTGCGCGATCGGTTGCACGGCCTCGGCATCAAGGCGGTCGTGGGGGCGGCTGAGGGATTTCCTGCGCCGGACAGCCAGGCCCTACTGGAAGATTTATTCGGTTGTCCGGTGGCGATGGAATATGGGTCGGTGGAAACGGACCTGGTTGCCCATACACATCCACAGGGTGGATACCGGGCTTTCTGGCGCAGCTATTTTGTCGAAGGCGAACGCGAATCACCGGGACCGGCAATGAAGCTGCGCGTGACCAGTCTCTATGAGCGATGTTTTCCGCTGGTGCGTTACGAATTGGGCGATGAAGTCGAACCGTCCGAGGAGACCGGCGCGACGACATTGCTCGGGCTAGCCAGCTTCAAACGGGTTTGCGGACGATGCAACGACTGTGTCGTTTTGAATGACGGCATACGGGTACATTCAGAGGTCTTCACCCACGTCGTGCGCGGCTACCGGGAGATCGATGGTTACCAAGTGGTCCAAAACGGCGAAGACATCAGGGTCCTAGCGCTGCTGCACGGCTCGTTGGAGCCAGGGTTGCAGGACCGCATCCGATCGGCTCTCGGCAAGGTGCATCCCCAACTAGCTCGCATTCCGGTCGAGAAGGTTGACGCGCTGAGGCGGACTCGCGCAGGAAAAACTCCGATGGTCGTTAGGCTCGACGCTTGAGAATTTGCGGCATCGCATGGCCCGGACTCAAGAATCTGCGTCCGTAGCGAGGGCGCATATCCCGTGCCACCTAAACTTCGACAGCAAAGCCAAGTAACTACCTAATGGACGAGCGCGCGATTCGGAGGAAAGTCGCGCGAAGCAGGAGCAGCGACTCGATGTTGATACTCGGTTTGAACATGTTCCATCCCGATGCGTCGGCTGCGGTGGTGCAGGACGGCGAAGTGGTTTTCGCAATCGCCGAGGAACGGCTGAACCGCGTCAAACATTACGGTGGAATTCCGTTGCGTTCGATCAAAGCTTGCCTCGACGCCGTGGGAGCGCGCATCAGCGATGTCGATCACGTGGCGATCGGGCGCAGCAATGACGCCAACCTGTTGAAGAAAGTGCGCTACGCCCTAAGCAACGCGAGTCAGATTGCGAATTTCCTCAAAGTCCGCAGACGCGGCAGTCAGATGCGCGATTTGAAGGCCATAATCGGGGGTTCTCTTGAAACCGACCCCGCAGCTCTCAAATTCAAGGAACATCATATCGAGCATCATCTCGCGCATGTTGCGAGCGCCTTCTTCTGCTCGCCGTGGGAACGGGCCGCCGGGCTCAGCTACGACGGTTCGGGTGATTTTGTGACCACCATGCGAACGCGCTGCGAGGGGACTGAAATCGAGGTGCTGGACCGGGTCTTCGTGCCGCATTCGCTCGGGCACTTCTACGCCATGATTTGCGATTTCATCGGATATCGAAAATATGGCGACGAAGGCAAGATAATGGGACTGGCGCCTTACGGAAACGACACCTACTACGAGCAGCTCTCGCGGATTGTATTTCCTGACGCTGGTGCGTTCCGGCTTGACCTGACTTATTTCCTGCCCTTCGGCGCGACTGGCATGAGTATCGGGGAAGACGGCAGGGTAGTTATGCGCCGGCACTATAGCGACCGAATGAAGGAACTGTTCGGCGAGCCGGCCGAACCCTATTCGGAAATAACTCAGCGGGAGATGGACCTAGCCTATTCGATGCAACGGCGGTTCGAGGAGATGTATTTCGAGCTTCTCCACGGACTTCATGCCCGCGTCCCGTACGAGGACATGGTAATGGCCGGCGGCTGTGCGCTGAACAGTGTGGCAAACGGCAAGACCTTTACAGAGACGCCGTTTCGCCGCACCTGGATTCAACCCGCGGCAGGCGATGAAGGACTGGCGGTGGGCGCGGCCTTGTACGCGTACCACTCCATACTCAAGAACCCGCGCCGCTACGTGATGAAGAACGCTTACCTGGGTCCCGAATTTTCCGAGGAGCGGATGCGCCAGGCGCTGGACTCGGCCGGGTTGAAATACGAGCGGCTCGAGCGGGCGGCGCTACTGGAAATAGTCAGCGAACGCATCAAAGAAGGAGACGTAGTTGGCTGGTTTCAAGGACGCATGGAATGGGGCCCGCGCGCTTTGGGTAACCGATCCATTCTTGCCCATCCGGGACTGCCTGACATGAAGGACGTGCTCAATGCGCGGATCAAGCGGCGCGAGTGGTTTCGGCCCTTTGCCCCGAGCATTCTGGAGGAATACCAGAGTCAATATTTCGAGCACGATCATCCTTCGCCGTTCATGCTGCATGTGTACAAGATCCGGGCGCCCAAGCGGACCGAACTGTGCGCGGTCAATCACGTAGACAATACGGGCCGGCTGCAGACCGTCAAACGCGAGGAGAATCCCCTTTATTACGACCTGATCGACTCGTTTCGCCGCAAAACCGGCATCCCGGTGGTGCTCAACACCAGCTTCAACGAAAATGAGCCCATCGTGTGTGCGCCTGAAGAGGCGGTTGAGTGTTTCGTACGCACCAAGATGGATCTGATAGCGCTCGGCCCCTACGTAAGCTCCAAGGCTGAGAACCGGGTTTCCTAGACGGGACATTTGCATTGCGCTGAGATTGTCGTTTGGACACGTTGGCGCCGCATATTACCCAGGTTGCTCAATGGCCCGGTCTGCGCGCTCTGGCATGGGATGGAGAGTGGCTCTACGCTTCCCGCCGCTATACCGTAGTTCGTCGCCGTCCTCATCTTCCGTCCGAGGGATGGATGCCGGTGGGGAGCTTCGATCCACCGTCGTGGCGGATGCTGACCTCCTGCCATCGTCTGAGCTACAGGCTGTTCCGTGACGGCTTTCATGGTTTGGCGGTGTTACCTTCCTCGCGGATTGCCGGCATTGTCGCCGGCGCGATTGTGACCCTGGAACCGGGTAGCCAGCGGTTCGAGATCGCGCATCGAATCGCCAGGGGAACTCGCCCTTTGAATATTGCCGCTACTCCGAATGGCCAAATCTACTTCGGCGAGTACTTCGACAACCGCGAGCGCGATGAAGTTCACGTCTATGGCTCTGACGATGGCGGCTCGAGTTGGCATGTAGTGCATACTTTTCCTAAGGGCGCCATTAGGCATGTCCATAATATTGTCTATGACCGCTGGCAGGACTGTCTTTGGGTTCTGACCGGTGATGAGGATTCGGAATGCCGGATCGTGCGCGCTTCCAAAGATTGGAGCGAAATCGAAACGGTTAAAGCCGGTTCTCAAAATAGCCGTGCGGTGGCGTTTGTATGCAGGCCCGACTCCATGTATTTCGCGACCGATAGCCCCAGCGAGATCAATTATATTTGCCGCCTGGATCCCGCTGGCACAGTGAGCCGTCTTGCTCCCATCAATGGCACTTCCTTCCACGGGTGCCAGGTGGGCGGAAGCGTCTTTTTCTCCACGGTGGTCGAGCCAAGCGAAGTCAACGTCGATCCAACGGTCTGTGTCTATGGCAGCACGGATACTCACTCGTGGAGCAAGCTGCTCAGCTGGCGTAAGGATTGGTGGCCAATGTCCTTCTTCCAGTACGGCAATGCCGTGCTGCCGACCGGCCGTAACGAGACCGATTTTCTTGCCGTCACGAGCGTGGGCGTCAAAGGGGCGGACCTTTCCACCGGTCTTTGGCGGGTGCTGCCCCAAGCGTCGAGCACGGAGACGAGGAATGCCGCGGCGCAATGATTTGTGGAGGAGGCTGTCGTGAGTGTGACGGTTCCGCCAGGTGAATCGTTCGCTCGCGACGTCCGGGCTGAAATGGATCTTTCCGCCTCTGGTGCGGGCAACAGAGCTCGCGATTGGGCTAGTCTCCTGAGCAGGCTCTACGTTCCTGTTGTCACAATTGTCATCGTGCTTGTGGCTGGGAACTGGATAGCATCAAGAAGCAACTTTGATCCTTTGACCATCGCTCAGAATAGCCGAATACGGTTTCAGAGCGGTGTTGAGCAGTTCTCGCATATCGACGGACTGACCCCGGCCGAAGCTGCGGCAGCGGGTGCCGTGGTCCGCGATGGTTTCAAAGAGGGACCTGGCACGAACCAGCTATTGTTTCTGGGTAATTCGCAGACAATGGCTATCACCGATGAAAAACCGGGAGATCTCACAACGCCGCAATGGATGCAGGTTCTGCTGCTGCGACAGGCCGGTTCCGGGCCGGCTTCGCGGGTGATCCTGGGATCGATTCCCAATCAAAGTATGGCCGAGTTCCTGGTAACGCTGGTGGCGGCGAGCCAATGGCCCCGCCATCCGGTTAACACTGTGATTGGCAGCGTAACGCTGCGCGAATGGCGGGGGATGGGGATTCGCGACAGCCTACTCTCAATGGCGGCGGCGCAGCCAGTGCGCACGGCGCTGAGCAGCCTGATCGCCGCCAACCCAGACCTGCCGCTTGCCGATGCGGCGCTAGATGGTTCGCTCAAAGGCGGACAAACCGGCGCCGCGGCACCGATCAAGCAAACGGTAGCTGCGCGCCTGGAGCAGCGCGTTCAGAAAGCGGCAGCAGACGCCATTCCGCTGTTCAAGATGCGCACATATATATACTTGCGGGTCCACGTTTACTACATGGGCCTACGTAACTGGCTGTTGGGAATTCACACGGCTACACCCCGTCCAATCCCGGAGGCTACCTATCAGGCCAGTTTGCAATTGCTGGAACTCAGCATCCGCTATGCGCGATCGCAGAACCTGAACCTGGCGCTATATCTTGCGCCGGTGCGTCCAATTCAGCCTAATCCCACGCTGCCTTCCGATCTGGCGAAGTTTCGCAAAGACGCGATGGGGTTGTGCGAAAAATACACGGTGTCTTGCCTGGACTATAGTGATTTGGTTCCGGAAAAGCTGTGGGCAGATTATTCGGCAGAGGACGTAGCAGGCGAAGCCGGAGAGCGGGACTACGCTCATTTTACCGGCCGGGCGCATAAGCTTGTCGCGCAGAAAATCATGGCCGACGTCGGCTCCAGGCTGGCGCCCGCCCGTTAAGTGCGTAGGATGACCCTTCAGAGTCTCAGCTATTTCGTCGCGCTCGGCGCTTTGTGGCTAATCGCCCTGCCGCTGCGCGATCGGCGTTATCGCCAACTGCTCTTGTTGGCGGCCAGCTATCTCTTCTATGCGAGCTGGGGTCTGAATTTCCTCGCCCTGCTGATTGCCAGTTCGCTCCTCAACTTCTTTTGGGGCAGGGTTCTGCGCCGCTGTCTGTCGGCCGGATGTTTATGGACTGGGGTCGCATTCAACGTTGGCTTGCTGGCAGTTTTCAAATATCTGCCGCCGCTGGCGCCCGCGTTGCCTGCACGATCCGCCCTGGGCCAGATGTTGCACATGGTCGTAATGCCGGTGGGCATCTCATTCTGGACGTTCCAGGCCCTAAGCTACCTGTTCGATGTTTATCGCGAAGAGGAACTGGATCCTTCACTGACCGAATTCTGCCTGTACATGTCCTTTTGGCCCACTGTGCTATCCGGGCCCGTGTGCCGGCTGCCCGATATGCTGCCGCAGTTTCGTGAGTCTTTGGCCCCCACCTGGGAAGACGTTTCGATCGGGGCACACCGTCTGGCGGTCGGGTTGTTCATGAAACTGGTTCTGTCCGGGGTGCTTGGCGACGGCTTGTTGGCCGGCCAGGGCGTCACCTACGGCTTTGATCAGCTCACCGCCGGTTGGGGCGGTCTGGATGTCTGGTTCCTGGCAATCGGCTACGGATTCCAGCTCTTCTTCGACTTCGCCGGATACTCCCACATCGCGATTGGATCCGCGCGCTTGTTCGGCATCCGGCTAGCGGAAAATTTCGACCGCCCCTATCTATCGACTACCCCGTCGGTGTTTTGGACCAGATGGCACATGTCGCTGTCATTTTGGATTCGCGATTATGTATTTCTCCCGCTTGCCATGCTCAGGCGTGAAATATGGTGGCGCAACATGGCCTTGGCCTTGTCAATGGTTGTGTTCGGGATTTGGCACGGGGCAACGGCGCTGTTCATCTTATGGGGTGCCTATCATGGCGTACTGCTGGTGCTCCATCGGCAGGTGCAGGCGCTGCGCAAGCGCTGGCGCGTGAAGATCGCGCCCCGTCTCGATTCGCTGGTCTCGTGGGCTATTACCTTCCCGGCGGTGTGTCTCGGATGGGTCTTCTTTCGGGCGCACAACCTTCACCAGGCCGCGCTGATGCTAAAAGCGATAGCTAATCCCCGCAGTTATCTGCACATCGCACTGCGTCCTGACTTCTTCGTCGTTACCTTTGTCGTGATTGTCGCGTATTTTGCCTATAACGGAATCGTTGCGGCGCTCCGCCGATTTGGAGAAACCCCGGAGCTCGAGCGATTTATGTGGCTGGTATCGCCTTTGTACTATGCCACAAGCCTTATCCTCGTAATCATCTGGAGCAGGCAGGAATCCCTATTTGTCTACTTTCAGTTCTGAGGATCGAGCGCGTTTTCGCTCATTGGTGGAGGCACTGGACGCCGCTCCCGAAGACCGGTCTTTCATCACGATGTGGAAGAGCGAAGACGATATCGACTCGGTAACGTTCGGCGAATTCCGGCGGCGCGCCTCAATCCAGGCCGCGCGGATGGTCCAGTGCGGCGCGAAGCGGGGCGACACGATCGTCCTGATCATGCCGCAAGGCATAGCGCTGATGAGCGCATTTGCAGGCGCGATGATGATCGGCGCCGTGCCGGCGATCCTGGCCTACCCCAATTTCAAAGTCGAACCGGTCAAATACCGCTCCGGTCTGGCCGGGGTGACTGCAAACCTCAAGGCGCGCCTGGTGGTCGTCGACGAAGCGCTGCCTGAGGAGTTTATGTCCTACCTGGACACCGGTGGAGGCACCAACGTGATTCGCGGCGTCGATGCTCCCGCTCGGAATACAGAACCGGCGCCGCTGAAAACCATTTGCGATCCGGACCAAATAGCCTTTATTCAGCATTCCGCGGGGACCACCGGGCTTCAGAAGGGTGTGGCGTTGACACACACCGCAGTCCTGCGACAACTGAGTCATCTCGGCGCGACGCTCAAGCTGGATGAGCATGACCGAATCTACAGCTGGCTGCCGCTTTATCATGACATGGGTCTGATCGCCTGTTTCATGCTGCCGTTCGTCTACCATTTGCCGGTGGTCATGCAGGGACCAGACGACTGGGTGATTCAGCCCGCAGCGATGTTGGAGCTCATCAGCCAGTACCGGTGTACGTTGGCCTGGGTGCCGAATTTTACCCTGCAGTTTGTGGCGCGCCGGGTTCGTGGCGAGGACCTAGAGGACCTGGATCTTTCCTCTTTGCGCGCAATTGTAAATTGCTCGGAGCCGGTGAGAGCGCGAAGCCTGGACGAGTTCGCGGCCGCGTACGCTAGCTATGGGCTGTGTGAAGGCGCGCTGCAGAGCAGCTATGCGATGGCGGAGAATGTCTTCGCGGTTACCCAGTCGGATCTCTCGGCCGGAAATCCGAGGCGATTATGGGTGGATGCCGAGCGCTTCCGCAACGAACATCTGGCCGTGCCGGTGATGGAAAATGGTGCAGCGGCGTTCTGCTTCGTATCCTCCGGCCGATGCCTACCGGGCAACGAAGTTCGCGTTGTTTCCGAGGATGGGCGCAATCTTGCGGAGGGCGCAATCGGTGAAATATTGATTCGCAGCGATTCGCTTTTCGATGGTTATTACAATCGCCCGGATGCAACCGCTGCAGTGTTGAAAGACGGCTGGTATTGGTCGGGCGACCTGGGTTTTGTTCTGGATCGCGAAGTCTATGTTGTTGGGCGCAAAAAAGACCTGATAATAGTCGCCGGCAAGAATATCCATCCGCACGACGTCGAAGAGATCGTCAGCCGTCATCCCGATATTCACGACGGGCGCGTGGTTGCCTTGGGTCTTTTCAATGTCGAGCTTGGTACCGAGGACATAGTGGTGGTCGCTGAGCTTCACGACCATGGAGGCGGGACCAACCCAACGGCGATTGAGAGGGAGGTTCGCGGCGCCGTGGTTGCGGAACTCGGGGTGGCGTTGCGCAAGCTTTATTTGAAATCGCCTCGCTGGCTAGTGAAGAGCACTGCGGGCAAGCCGGCGCGTGCCGCTACACGCGATAAGCTTCTGTCCGAGCATCCGGAACTGAACGTGAGCTAGATTAAGGAATGCTGTTTTAAATGACTGAGCAGGCTCAGGCAATTCGGGATTATATTAGACAGGTGATTATCGGGGATGAGCAAGTCCAGATCGACGAGGACACACCTTTGGTATCGTCGGGATTGATCGACTCGATGGCTCTGGTGGACATACTGGGCAAACTTGAAGATGTCACCGATATGCGCATACCGGCGGGCAAGGTGCAGGCCAAGGACATGGACAACATTCGTCAGATGTTTGCCACTGCCGCCCGCGTCGGGAAGGCGCGCAAACGCTGAAGGGCAAATTCCTGAGCGTTCATCCGGATGGTGAGTGCCTGCCGTCTCTGCCCGTCCTGATTCCATGTGCGGCATAACTGGCGTTTTTGCGTACGGCCGAGCCGAGCCGGTGAGTGAATCACTGGTGACGCGGATGGCCAACTCCATGGCACATCGAGGGCCTGATGACGAAGGCGTCTATCTGAGCCGCGACCGCCATGTGGGATTGGCCTTTCGCCGTCTGGCGATAATCGATCTGTCACCCGCCGGCCATCAGCCGATGAGCAACGAAGACCGGACGGTCTGGATTGTGTTCAACGGCGAGATTTACAACCACGCCGAGCACCGGCCGGCGCTGGAAGCGAAGGGTCACGTCTACCGTGGGGGCAGCGATACCGAGACCATAATCCATCTTTACGAGGAATACGGCGAGGATTGCGTCAATCATCTGCGGGGCATGTTCGCCTTTGCTATCTGGGACGAGAACCGGCGGCGGCTTTTTGTGGCCCGCGACCGGCTTGGGATCAAACCGCTGTATTACACGATGGTCGACGGGGCGTTCGTTTTCGGGTCGGAAATCAAAGCGATTGCCGCATATCCAAGGATCGTGCGACAGATCGACAAGGAAGCGCTCTATCATTATCTCACCTTCATGGTGCCGCCGGCCCCGCTGACAATGTTCCGCGGAATCAAGAAGTTGCCGGCGGGATTCAAAATGACCGTAGATGCCGCCGGCGAGATTCGCACCGAGCCGTACTGGGACGCGATTGTTTCCCAAGCAAACAGACAGTACGCAGACGAACAATACGCCGACCGCACGGTGGAACTGCTGCGCGAGTCGGCGCAGATCCACATGATGAGCGACGTGCCGGTCGGAGTTTTTCTGAGCGGTGGTTTGGACTCCAGCACACTGGTGGCGTTGATCGCGGAGCAGGGCGGCCGGGTGGTCAACACCTTCTCGGTGGGATTCGAGGGCTACGAAGCTTATAACGAACTCGCTTATGCGCGGCAGATTGCGCAGCGGTTTTCAACCAATCACCACGAAGTGATCATCGATCACAAGCAGGCCCTGGACTATATTCCGGAACTGGTTCATTCACAGGACGAACCGATTGCGGATTGGGTATGCGTGCCGTTGTACTTTGTTTCCAAACTGGCTCGCGACAACGGAGTAATCGTGGTGCAGGTAGGCGAGGGCGCCGACGAATTGTTCTGTGGCTACCCGCTCTACCTTGCAAGTCTGGCGGTGCAACGCAACTGGCCGTGGCTGTCCAAGGTGCCGCCCCTACTATGGCAGATTGGCGGCGCGCTTGCGGCTCGAGCGCGTAGCGCCGGTTTCCGGCGCGCGCACAAAGCCGAACGGCTGATGCAGATACTGGAGGAGGAGCGGGGCAGGTTCTGGGGCGGGGCCATCGTTTTTCGCAACGGGCCCAAAGCGCAGCTGCTCGATACTCCGATGTGGCGGGAGAACGGTCATTTCGATTCCATCGATGTGATGGATCGCGTATCCGCCCAAATCGCGCGGGATAAACCTGGCGCAGACGCGCTGGAGCGAATGATTTACTTCGAGCTCAAGCAGCGTCTGGCGGAATTGCTGCTGATGCGCGTTGACAAGGTGACGATGTCGACCTCGATCGAATCGCGCGTTCCTTACCTGGACCATCGGCTGGTCGAGTTCGCAATGAGTATTCCGGAGCAGGTTAAGGTCCGCAATCATCAAACCAAGGCGGTGCTCAAGCGCGCGGTACGCGGCCTGATTCCCGACAATATAGTGGACCGCGCCAAGCAGGGTTTCTCGGCTCCGGCTTCCGAATGGCTACGCAATGAGCTCGCTGCCGAGGCGCGTTCGTGCCTGCTCGATGGCGAAATGGTCAAGCGCGGCTATTTCAATCGCACTTTCGTGAAGGCACTCCTCGACGCGCATCAGTCGGGGCCCGCGGATCACGGCATCGAGCTATGGAACCTTTACAATCTCGAAATGTGGCATCGTCACTGGATCAATTAAGCTCCGCCGCGGTGCGGCGGAGCGACGGCCGAGCGGGAACTATGATTGTTTCGCGGCGCACCTATGCCGGGCGTGCGATTGGTTTTGCACGCCGGCAGGCCGCCGGCGTTGGGCAGCGTCTGAAGGATCAATTTGGTCAGAGCTATCTTTCAAACGCCACCCGCCCAATGCCATTACTTTCCTACTTGCGGCCGCTTCCGGTTGACCTGCTTGCGTCCCACAAATCCAGGCTTGCAGAACTCGCCGCCAACTATTTAGCGCATCGATTCGACCTGCTCGGATCGGGATGGGTGCAGGTGCGGCACGGAATGGATTGCAGGGGAGTTGAGGGCTTTCGATATGAAGGGGGAGCGGAAATTCTGACCGACAGCGAAGGCCGCTGGTTGAAGGGAAGGATCAATCGTTCCAACACCGCGGAATCGCAGCGCATCTGGAAGTTGATCGGTCCGGGTTACGTGCCGATCGATTGGCAGCTTGATTTCAAGTCCGGCTATCGCTGGTCTGAAGCCGCCTGGTACCTCGATATCCGCTACGGCCATAAGGCCGGCGTCGACATCAAGGCGCCCTGGGAACTGGCGCGGATGCAGCATGTGCCCCAGCTGGCGTGGGCATTTGCGTTGGCTAAGAACGAAGTGCCGGGATTCGCCGCCGCCGATCAGTACGCCGGAGAGTTCCGCAGCCAGGTGCTGGACTTTATCGCTACGAATCCGCCCCGCTTCGGCGTCAATTGGCGCTCGGCGATGGAGGTGGCAATTCGAGCCGTCAATTGGGCAGTAGGGGCCGATTTATTTCGCGCCAACGGCGCGAAGTTCGATGCAGAGTTTGAAGATGTGCTGGCGCGCAGCCTCTACGAGCACGGATTACATATAGAAGCCAACCTGGAATGGGATCCGCAGGTGCGCGGCAATCATTATCTTGCCAACGTTGCTGGCCTGCTCTTCATAGCTGCCTATCTTCCATGCATGGCCAAGACAAACGCCTGGCTCGCCTTCGCCGTGCGTGAACTGGTGGGCGAGGCCGAGTTTCAGTTCGCGCCCGACGGGACTCATCGCGAGGCTTCGACCAGCTATCATCGACTGACCGCCGAGATGATCGCGTATGCGACGGCCTTGGTGCTCGCGTTATCAGCGCAAAAGCGCCGGGCACTGTCAGATTACAATCAACGCATGATGACCAGCCGGCCGCCGCTTTTACCGGTGGCCGTTGCCATGTACCCAACCGGACGCGGAGATAATCCGTCTCCATTTCCACCATCGTACTTTGAGCGTCTGGAGCGGATGGCCGAGTTCGTCGCGCAGATCACCAAGCCCGACGGGCATATGCCGCAGGTCGGAGACAATGACAGCGGCAGGTTCATCCGCTTCGATTCCCCCTATCAGCAGATGACCATAGCGCAAGCCGGCTCGCGCTATGACAACCTCGACGGGTACGACGGCCCGGCCGATGATGTGTCTTATTGGGCCGAGGATCACCTGGACCATCGCGGATTACTGGCGGCGATTGGTGCACTGACGGGCCGCGAGGACCTGCTCGGCGCCGCCGGAGAGGGCTGGTTGGAGGCCGAGACAATCCGTCTTCTAGCCGGCGAAGCCGCTCCGCTTTCCAGCCGGCGGCACCAGCCGGCGTACGATCCCAAGGCCCCGGCGGCGATTTGCGAAGTTCAATTGGATGCGCTGCGCCGGGAACTTTGCGCGAGAGGCTCCGCGATTTCGTACGAGATGGCGGCCGATGAATCGCGCGGCGACCTGCGCGACGGACTGAGCTGTTACGCCTATCCGGACTTCGGCCTTTACCTGCTGCGTTCGCGCAGAATGTATCTCTCGATCCGCTGCGGCAGCTTTGGCCTGGTGGGCAACGGCTCGCATGCACATCACGACCAGTTGTCGATCGAGTTTTGCCTTGACGGGCGAAACCTGATCCTCGATCCCGGAACCTATCTGTATACGCCGCTTAAGCATCGACGCGAGGAATACCGGCGTGCGCAAGCGCATTTCGCGCCGCACGTGCTTGGGCGAGCGGCGCAGGGGACCGGACCGGGTCTTTTCCAAATGCGCGATCGCGCTGATGCAAAATGCTTGTATTTCGGAACCCAGGGGTTTGCCGGACGTCATCGCGCATATGGAGTTGATGTTTACCGCGTTATCGAAGTCGAGGCCAACGCGATTCGGATCACCGACGGGGTCGAGGGCGAAGGCCGCCTGCAGGAACTGAAACCGGCCTTCGGCTGGCGCTGTGGATGGCGCGACAGTCCGCGGCCATCGCCTGGTTATGGAATCGTAATGCGCGACCCCGGACCGTTGGCTCAATGAGACAGCTGCTCCAGGACCTTTCCAACGGGCAGATCAAACTGCAGGAGGTGCCTTGCCCGCAGGTGACGCCCGGCCATTTGCTGATTCGAACCGCAGTCAGCCTGGTTTCAGCCGGCACAGAGCGGATGCTGCTCGAGTTCGGCAAAGCCAGTCTTCTCGGCAAGGCGCGCCAGCAGCCGGATCGTGTCAGGGAGGCCTGGGAGAAGGTTAAAACCGACGGCCTGATTCCAACGCTTGAAGCAGTCCGGGCCAAGCTCGATCAACCGATAAGCCTTGGCTATTGCAACGCGGGCGAAGTGTTGGAGGTTGGCGCGGGAGTCGAGGGCTTCGCACCGGGTGACCGTGTAGTTTCCAACGGTTCGCACGCCGAGGCGGTGCTGGTCTCCGCCAATCTCTGCGCGAAGATACCGTCTGCTGTCAGCCATCACGATGCGGCGTTTACGGTGCTGGGCGCGATCGCGCTGCAAGGCCTGCGGCTGGCGGCGCCGACCTTGGGCGAAACGTTCGTCGTAATCGGGCTGGGACTGGTGGGGCAGCTTGCCTGCCAACTGCTGCGGGCCCACGGGTGCCGCGTGTTGGGAATCGATCCCGACGCGTCCCGGGCGGAATTGGCGCGCAAATTCGGCGTCGATACCTTCGTGCTGTCTGCGGGGGCGGACCCGATAGCCGCCGCGGTCTCGTACAGCGGTGAGCGCGGCGTGGACGGCGTTATCATCGGCGCCTCGACGCCGAGCGATGAACCGGTTCATCAAGCGGCGCAAATGTGCCGCAAGCGCGGGCGTATCGTGCTCGTCGGAGTCACCGGGCTCAAACTATCTCGGGCGGATTTTTACGAAAAGGAACTAAGCTTCCAGGTTTCATGTTCATACGGGCCGGGTCGCTACGATCCCGGTTACGAGTCCGGCGACTACGATTATCCGGTTGGCTTTGTGCGTTGGACTGCGCGGCGCAATTTCGAAGCGGTACTGGAAATGATCTCCGATGGGCGGCTTGAGGTCGCACCGCTCATCACCAATCGCTTCAGTTTCGATCAGGCGGGACAGGCTTATGACGCCCTGACCGCAGGCTCCTCGCTGGGGATCCTGATCGAATACCCGCGTGGCGCCGCGGCCGCTGAGGAGTCTTTGCGGCGGCGGACAATCGCGATTGCTCCGGCGCCGCGCCTGGCGCCGCGTTCCGCCGAGCCGGTGGTCGCGGTTATCGGCGCTGGCAATTTCGCCGCGCGCTCCCTGCTGCCGGCCTTCGCCAAAGCCAAGGTACATCTGAAAACGGTGGTTTCGGTAGGCGGCGTCAGTGCGACGCGGCTGGCGGGAAAATTCGGGTCCGAGGAGAGTTCCACCGACCCGCACGCCGCAATCGCGCAGCCGCAGATCAACACCGTGGTGGTGGCCACCCGCAATGACAGCCACGCCGCGTATGTATGCGAAGCACTGCGGGCGGGCAAACACGTTTTCGTCGAAAAGCCGCTCGCGCTAACCGCCTCTGAACTCGAGCAGATTGAAAAGGCTTACACCGCGGCGGTGCGCGAATCAGGCGTCAAGCTGATGGTCGGGTTCAACCGGCGCTTCTCGTCGCTGACGCAAAAGATGAAGGCGTTGTTGGAAGGCGTCGCCGAGCCCAAATGCTTCATCGTGACCGTCAACGCCGGTGCCGTTTCGCCCGAGCATTGGACGCGCGATAGGCGGGCGGGCGGCGGACGAATCATCGGCGAAGCCTGCCATTTCGTTGACCTGGTCCGGTATCTGGCTGGATGCCCGATAGCCGGCGCTCAGGCGACAGGCGCAGGCGCTGGTGCGGAGGCGGCGAGTTTTACGCTGCGCTTTGAGGATGGCTCCTTCGCCGCGATCAATTATCTCGGCAACGGCGCCAACTCTTTTGCCAAGGAACGCGTTGAGGTGTTCACAACCGGGCGCGTGCTGGCCCTGGACAACTTCCGCAGATTGGTCGGCTACAACTGGCCGGGGTTCAAGCGGATGGCGCTTTGGCGGCAGGACAAGGGGCATGACGCCGCGGTGGCAGCTTTCGCTGATGCGATCAGAAGGGGATTGGCAGTGCCGATTCCCTTTGAGGAAGCGGCAGAGGTGACGCGCGTTACGCTTGAGGTCGCTCAGGCCGCTCTTATCTGAGCTGGCGGGTATTATTGACCTTGCGCTTTGAAACTATCGAAAAAGTCATTGGATTGGTTGTGATCCGGAAGAAAGCAACAGAGAATCCTGTAGATTGATGAAAATACTTGTAGTAGCTGGCGCAAGGCCGAATTTCATGAAGGTTGCGCCGCTGGTGGAGGCGCTCAAGATGAGCCAACAGGCTCAACCCGATCTGGAAGTGCTACTGGTGCACACTGGGCAGCATTACGACGAGCAGATGTCCCGGGCTTTCTTCAATGATCTAGGGCTGCCGCGCCCCGACGTCGATCTCGAAGTAGGCTCCGGCACCCATGCCGAGCAGACCGGACGCGTGATGATCGCGTTCGAGGCGCTGCTGTTTGAGCGCAAGCCTGATTGGGTGGTGGTGGTCGGTGATGTCAATTCGACCGTGGCCTGCGCGCTGGCCGCGAAAAAGCTGTGCATCAAGGTCGCGCACGTGGAGGCCGGATTGCGCAGCCGCGACTGGACCATGCCAGAAGAAGTCAACCGGGTGGTGACCGACGTGCTGTGCGACGCGCTGTTTACCACCGACCCGCTTGCTTCGGACAATCTCAAGGCCGAAGGCATTGATCCGGCAAAAATACACTTTGTCGGAAACGTGATGATCGACACGCTGCTCAAACACAGCCGGCGGGCTGCAGCGATGCGGCAGTGGGAACAGTACGGGTTGAAGCCCCACCACTACGGCGTACTTACGCTGCATCGGCCTTCAAACGTGGACCAGCCCGAGGCCTTCGAACGGATCGTGGAGGCGCTTGGCGCAATTCAGGGCGATCTGCCGCTGGTCTTTCCGGTACATCCGCGGACCCGCCGCATGGCTGAAACCTTCGGCCTGTGGGAGCGGATGGAAGCGATGCCCAACTTACGGTTGCTCGCGCCGGTGGGTTATCTCGAAATGCTGTCGCTTACCGGACAGTCCGCCGTGATCCTTACGGACAGTGGTGGGTTGCAGGAGGAGGCCGTCGTGCTGGGGGTTCCCTGCATAACGCTGCGTCCGAATACGGAGCGGCCAATAACGATCGCAGTTGGAGCCAACCAGCTGGTCGGCAACGACGACCCCGGCGCCATAATCGCCGCTGTGCGCGCCAAACGGGATAAGGAGTGCAACTCGTTCCGGCAGCCGGAAAAATGGGATGGACAGGCCGCGCGGCGAATCGCGCAGATACTGCTTAATACCTGATGAACATCCTCTTTCTTACCGAGAACTTTCCGCCTGAACGCAACGCCGCGGCCAGCCGCGTTTACGAGCGCGCCTGCTATTGGGTGAAATGGGGACACAAGGTTACCGTCATAACCTCGGCGCCCAACTTTCCCGAAGGCAAAGTCCACGCCGGTTATCGCAACCATTACCAGGTCGAAGACCGCGACGGCATCCGCGTGGTCCGCGTCAAGACCTTCATCGCCGCCAACGAGGGCGTGGCGCTTCGCACCCTGGACTTCCTGTCGTTCATGTTCACCGGCTTTTTGGGTGGACTCAGGCAAGAACGGCCCGACGTGGTGGTGGCAACTTCGCCACAGTTCTTTGCCGCCGTCGCCGGGTGCGGTCTGGCGGTAGCGATGCGGCGTCCGTTCGTGTTCGAACTGTCGGATCTATGGCCCGCTTCGATCACCGCGGTAGGCGCAATGCGGGACAACGCGGGTCTGCGCCTGATTGAGAAGCTGGAACTTTTCATGTACCGGCGCGCCGCTAAAATCGTAGCACTGACGCGAGCGTTCAAGACCGACCTGGTGGCCCGCGGCGTACCCGCCGACAAGGTGTCAGTGGTAATCAACGGCGTCGACCTGGCACGCTACTCGCCCCGTCCGCGCGACTTGCAGCTGGCGCGCAATCTTGGGCTTGAGGATTGTTTTGCAGTCGGATACATCGGAACGCACGGAATGGCGCACGCTCTGGAGCGGGTGCTTGACGCGGCTGAGCTGGTGCGCGACTTGCCCGCGGTGCGCTTCTTGTTCGTCGGTTCGGGCGCTGCACGCGAAGGACTGGTCCGTGAGGCTGGCAGGCGGGGTCTACGCAATGTTGTGTTGGTTCCCGCGCAGCCCAAGGAAATGATGCCGGCATACTGGAGCCTGTGCGATTTGGCGCTGGTCCATTTAAAAGATACGCCCCTGTTTCGGACCGTCATCCCGTCCAAGATTTTCGAAGCGATGGCGATGGGACGCCCAATCCTGCTGGCTGCGCCTGACGGTGAGGCGGCTGATATTGTGCGCAGCAGCAGCGCAGGGGTGGCGATCGGCCCGGAGGATCCCGCGGCCTTGGCGGCCGCGGTCAGGGAGTTGTACGCGGCGCCGGAGCGGGTTGCGGAGTTGAGCCGCAACGCGCTGGCGGCGGTGCCGCTGTTTACCCGCGAGAAACAGGCCCATGACATGCTAAAGGCGATGGAGGAGGCTCTGCCTAACGCGCAGGAATCGCTGGAGGGCTTCCGCTCCGCCTCCGTGGGCAAGTAGCAGCGGTTTTTTTGGGTGCACGCATTGAACCACGAAGATACATCTTGTAGCGCGCGGGCCAAGGATGGCCGGCAAGCCGGGCCGTGCCGGGAGCATTGCACGCGGCCGGTTAGGCGCGACCGGGCGGGGAAGACGGCAAAGGTCCACTAATGAGAATTGCGATCAACGCACTCACGGTAAGGGAAGGAGGCGGACTTGTTGCGCTTGAAAAGCTGCTCACCCAGTTCGTACGCCTCAAACCTGAATATGAGTACTACGTAATTGCAAGCCAGACGCTGCCCCGTCTGACCTGCCTGGATCACGAGACTGTGCGGCGCTGCCACTTTGTGTGGGCGGAGCGCAATCTTCCCATGATGAGCCTGTGGCATCTCGCCGTATTGCCCGCCTGGCTTCGTAAAAACCGCATCGACGTTCTGTTTTCGCAAACCTGCTTCCTGCCCCCGATTGGGCTAAAGCGCTCGGCATTGCTGGTCCAGGATGCCCGCTACTTCTTCCAGACGCCGACCTGGAACGGCAACCAGTCGCTGAAAGAGCGGCTTTCATTCAAGCTGCGGCGGCTGTGGGTCTACCGTTCAGTGGCCGCCGCTGACGAGGTAACCGTTCAAACCCAAGCGCTGGCAGACCTGATCGCAGACTGCATACCTTCGGCCAGCGAGCGCATCAAGGTCATACCGCACGGACCCGGCTACCTGGATAAGCCGCGTCGGCGCGAGATCCGCCATCTCAAGCCATCGGACGTTTTCGAGCTGGTCTACGTGGCCCTGTACCGCGACCACAAGAACTTCACCACCCTGTTCCACGCGGTCAAGCTGCTTCGCAGCCGGGGGATTCCGGTGCGTCTGCACCTGACGCTGGACCCGGAGAGGCCGGAGGTCATCGCGCTGGAGCGCAAGATCAATGAGATCGGAGTGGCGGACTGGATTGTCAGCCATGGCCAACTCGACCGCTCCGTGCTGACCGATCTTTACGAAGACTCCCACCTGTTTATTTTTCCGTCGATCTGTGAATCGTTCGGGTTCCCGCAAGTCGAAGCGATGGCGTTTGGATTGCCGATCATCGCGGCGGACACGCCGGTTAATCGCGAAGTATGCGCCTCTGCGGCATTGTTCTTTCCGCCCGACGATGCGCACACGCTGGCGCGCCTCGTCCAGCGCTTCTACAGCCATCCGGAGGAATTGGCGATGGCCTCGCGCCTTAGCACTCAAAGAGCAGCCAGCTTCGACTGGAGAAAAGCCGGCGGTGAGACGCTGGGCTGGATGACCAACGGCAAGGGTCATAATGGACGTCCTTGAATCGGGCGATTGGCGGCGCCAATAAAAGATTACGGCCCGAGCTGCGCGAGACATTGGTTTCGATGACAGGCCGACCACGCCGCGCAGCTCATGAATTCCATTCGTGATGTTGCGTATCGGGCCCGCCGCCGGATCGTGCAAGCGGTCAACGAGGCGGGTTTTTCGCGAGCACGATGGCCTCGGAGCTACGCCCTGTTAGACGTTGCGTTCGAGCCTCTTGCCACCGCCCGGGACTACGATCAGATCTATTCGGCGCGCTCCGACCCGTGGGATTACGTAAGCAACCCGGAGGAGCACGAGCGCTATCGGCTGACGCTCGAGATGCTGGATCGCGCGCGCAACGGGCGCCGCTTCGAAACCGCGCTCGAAGTCGGATGCTCCGAGGGAGCCTTCAGCGAACTGCTGGCGCAGCGCTGCGATTCGCTGTTGGCTGTGGATTTTTGTCCGCTCGCGCTGGATCGTGCCCGCGATCGGTGCCGATCCGAGCGCGGAGTTATGTTCCGGCTCTACGATCTACGGCGCGAGCCGGCGCCCGGACGCTTCGAGCTGGTTGTGGCGATGGACCTGCTTAGCGCTTTTCGCCGGCCAGGTGCAATGCGAAAGGCCCTGGAAAAGCTGGTAGAAAGCATCGGTGCGGGCGGCTATCTGCTGATCACCGATCATCGCCAACATCCGATTTTTGAAGAGGCGTGGTGGGCGAGACGGCTGCTGCGCGGCGGCAAGTGGATAGTTGCGGCGGTGGCTGAAAATGCTGCGCTCACGAAGATTGAGGGCTCCCATACCGGCACTCACGTCCTGGCGCTTTTTCAACGGCGCGAAATCCCGGCCTGAGTCCGAACGCTGCGGTGTCGATGAAGGTTTCCATCGTAATCGCCACTTACAATCGCCAGCCGACCCTGGCGCGGACCCTGCCCACCGTTCTGGACCAGGACTTTCCGGCCGATCGGTGTGAACTTATTGTCGTGCTCGACGGCTGTTCCGACTCCACGCGGGACTATCTGCGCACAGTTGAGAGCAAGCCGGGGCTAATCGTTCTCGAGCAGCCCCATCGGGGTCCCGCTGGCGCTCGCAACGCGGGAATCCTCGCGGCCAGCGGCGACTTGGTAATGCTGCTCGACGATGACATGTTGTGTCCGCGCAATTTGATCAGCGGGCACGTTGCGGCGCATGAGCGGATGCCCGGAGTGCTGGTATTTGGACCCATCTTTGTAGCCGGCGAAAGTGAGCGCTCCGTCGCGGTGAATTGGCTGACCCTGCACGGTGACCGCAACACGGTGGGTTCCAACGCATCGCCGCAGACCAAATACCGGGCGTGGGCGACCAACTGTTCCGTCCGCCGATCCGCGCTGATTGCCCAGGGTGGCTACGACCAGACCCTGCTCACCCATGAAGACGCCGATTTGGGGATTCGCCTGTGGGAAGCGGGCGTGCGTTTCCAATTCGAGCCGTCCCTTGCCATCTACGAATTGTACGACAAGACGCCGCGGCGATTGGCTAGCGTCGAGTCCGCGCGGCTGGGCCGGAACGAGGTGCTCTTGTGCCGCAAGCATCCGGGCTACCGATCATATTCGCGGCAGGCCCACTTACGGGACAGGACGCTTGGATCGTTGTTCATCTGGCTGGCTTGCCGGTTTCCCGTTTCTCCCGAGCCGCTGCTGAGGCCGTTTCAGTTTTTGGCCGAGCATCTGCATACCACGCGAGGGGAGGCGCAGGCGATGCAGTTCTTCAGGTGCCGCCTGGCGCTTGAAGAGGTGCGCGGTACGCATAAGGAGAGCGGATCGTGGCGGGTTTTCCACGAAGAATTCGGCTTGAAATTGCCGGTGCTGCGCTATGGCCGACGGCCTGGCAAAGACCCCTTTGACACACAAGGTTTCTGGGTTGATTTCGAATCGCAGGTGCGATCGCTCAAGCGCCGCGGCTACGCCGGAATCCGACCTTCGCAGTGGCTGGAGTGGGTGCGCGAGGGAAAGAGGCTGCCCGCCCGGCCCGTAATGATTACGTTCGACGATGCCGGCAGCGGTGTGGGCGACCACGCTGTGCCAATCTTGCGGCGGCACGGTTTTGGAGCCGCCGTTTTCGTCAGTGGTACATCTCTTTCTGCCGCCGAAGCTCGGCAAACCGATCAGAGCCCGGGCGCCAGCCGATCGATGAGCGCGGATGAGATGCGCCGCTGTGCCCGCGGGGGCATCGAATTTGGTGTGCGTCCGCCGGATCTGGCCTATTCAAGCGCCGCCGCGATGGAGCAGGAAGTCCTCGCCGGCAAGCATGAGGTTGAAGACCTGATTCAGAGCCGCGTAGCTTCATTCGCTTATCCAAACGGACTGTATAGTGACAACATGCGCAGGTGGGTCGAGCCTGCCTTCGATATTGCGTTCACGGCCGAACCGGGCCTGAACGTTCTCGGTACCGATCTTTTCCGGCTGCGCGGCAGCGCGATTTGCGCCGGTGACAGCTGGTTCGATCGTATGTGCTTGCTGCGCTTCGGTTGGCGCCCGGCGCAGTATCTTCGTACTTTGCGTGCGGGTCGCGGCTCCTGGGCGAAGCTTAAAGGTGGTCCGATTCTCTCCTGAGCCTCCCCTTTAT